>Ga0209534_10003117_pt1 | contig 15939 bp, 11 predicted proteins | sample COG_07_FD_184751 | JGI IMG/M metagenome (GOLD analysis project Ga0209534, IMG submission 184751) | Pelagic Microbial community sample from North Sea - COGITO 998_met_07 (SPAdes) (version 2) | ecosystem: Environmental > Aquatic > Marine > Neritic zone/Coastal water | place: Helgoland, sampling...
AGGTCAACATCGAAGTCTGAAGGTTCCGGTCAGATTTTTCAATAAAGGAACTAAGGAGTGTGTGGGCGGTTTTCAGTCAGTGCATTTTCGAAAACTAAATGAAAACTAAACATGTAGAAGGCTTTTCTATTGCTTGTATGGACGAGGGTTCGATTCCCTCCGACTCCACTATTACACCCCGAGAGCTAAATGTTTTCGGGGTTTTGTTTTTTTGCTGGGTTGTGTTCTGGGTTGTTCGGTCTTTTTTAGCCCTAAAATATATGACTGATCCGAGCGATTTGACCATGTTCTGGATGATGCAAAAATCCCTCGATTGCTTTTATCGATCGATATCCATTTCGATCATGCTATTTATATATCTATGACTGTATATGTTATTGGCGACGAATATTGTTATGAATAGTTAGATGCATGAGACATAATGGGTGCCAGCGTTGTTCTTGTCCTTAATATTTAAGATATATCCAAACTTATCCGGATCGAGTATTGATAATTCGAAATCAAGACTAAACTCATTTATAAATTTCGGTTGTTTATATTCAAATACATCATAAGATGTTCTATTAATAATTGCATCATCACTTGAAGTAAAATTAAGTCCTTGAGCATTTATCCCAAAGGCAGAGAACAATAAAAGTATAAATGCGAGATTTTTTGACAATTTGTACATTTCGATATAAATAACTTTTATAAGTAAAATCAATTTAGTTTTTTGTGAATTCAATTTTTTAGATAAATGCTTGTTTTCATCGTTTAGCCGTTGATTCTAAAAACCAAATTAATAAATCCTTTTTTATAAATATAAGCTAAACTGCTGAGTGTAAAACTTAAGTCTATATTAATCCTGATTAAGTTACGCTTAATTTTTTTAATGCAGTGATCTATATTGAATGAGTTAGTCAATAATGGACTAGCAAACAGAATTGAGAGAGCGATGTCTCACCAGGCAGAAATGACAAACATTTTTTTTAAAATAAATCAAATACCTAAATCGAAAATAAAAGGATTGATTTCATTAAATAATATTTATTGTTTTGAAAAAATTGATAAATTATTATAAGTTTTTACTTTGTTTTTTTAACAAAAAATATATTGATTTGACGAATAAAAAATATTATTTATATTTAGTCTAAATAAATTTTGGATTTTAAATCCCATATATTATATTTGCGTGATAATAATATTAATTTAGACTAATTATAAATAAATAAAATGAAAAAGATGACATTATTACTAAGTATTATACTTTTAGCAAGTTGTACTAAATCTGAAATTGAATACAGAGATGTAGAGGTTCCGGTAGAAACAATAGTAGAAAAGATAATAACACAGACTGTTACTCAAACGGTTAATGTGGTTACACCCCCGGAAGAATACTCTTTTACACGAAATGGCGTTTCAACTGTTTACTATACAGGACAATCAGCACGATTAAAAATGGCTACAGCAGTTAAAAGTGCTATGAATGATCCAGCATCAACTAAAACTAACGTTGACAATATGTTCAATAATGGAACTGGATTTAGTGACGAATCTCTGAATTCTTCTGGAAAAAAAATAGGTAACAAAGTAGGAACTTCAGGATCAGCCACCGTAAAACCTCTTTTTGATGAATGGATAACAGAATTTACTACAATTGTAGCTCCGGCCGTTAATAATAGTATTACTGCAACCCGAACTATTGCAGGTTCTTATACCGAAGCTGATGGATCTCGAACGGTTAAAGTTAATGCTAAAGGTTTTGAATTAAATCAGATGTTATCAAAAGGATTAATAGGTGCCTTGCAAGTTGATCAAATTATTAATACATATCTTTCTTTCACTAAACTAGATGGTGCAAAACAAGATAACGATGATGATATATATCATTATCCAACTGATGGATCAGCAGTACCCTATATAACCAAAATGGAACACTATTGGGATGAAGGATTTGGTTATTTACAAGGACTAGATAATCAATATGCTCCAGGACTAGGAGACGCTTCAATAGGACGCGATGGTGCTAATTTAAATTATTACCTTAATAAGATTAACGGTCAAGAGAAAGAAGTCGGAATCACTAAACGTATTTATGATGCATTTTCAGCTGGAAGAGCAGCTATAGTTGCAAAGGATTATGAAGAACGTGATCGGCAAGCTAATATTATTGGAGTAGAACTTTCAAAGGTGATTGGCTATAAATCTCAATACTATCTGAGATCAGCTGCTGGAAAAATTGAAAAAGGAGAATGGGCAGATGCACTTCACGCAATTGCTGAAGCTTATGGATTTATATTAGGATTACAATATACTAAAGCAGCTGACGGGCAGCCTTACCTCACCCATGCAGAGGTAAATGAGCACCTAAGTAGTCTTTCTGCAGGCGATGGTGGATTCTGGGATAGAACCCCTACAGAGCTGACGACTATGGCAGATCAATTGCAGCAATCAACTGGTTTGAGTGAATAATTAAAAAAATAACACCCTTGAAATGGCAAGTTTATCCTTGCCATTTTGAGGTTAATAAATGTGAAAACAATATGAAAAAATTGATTAGTATAAAAGTTATATTACTCTCACTGATCCTACTCAACTGCACAAATGATTCAGACACTAACGAAGTAATTGAAGAAACAGAATTGAATATTGAGGAACAACAAACTGAATTCGATCGCTTAAGTATGTTAACCTTTTGGGCAGATAACATCATAATACCATCGATAAATAGTTTTTATGTTGAGTTAAACTCTTTAAATGAATATGCATCGAGTTTTACATCTAATCCAAATCCGAGTACCTTAACTCAATTACGTGATCAATGGTTAACAACCTATAGAAAATGGCAATATATAGAGATGTTCGACATAGGAGTTGCTGAGGAAATCTATTTTAAAAATCGGATGAATATCTTTCCAGCCAATGTAGAGAAAATAGAGAATAACATTAGTAACCTTGAGTTTAATTTAGATGATTCGGTCAACTTTGCTTCTCAAGGATTTACCGCACTTGATTATTTATTATTTGGGATTGCTCAGGATGATGATGAGATTATCGCTAAATATTCTGATTCTAGCCAAAACTACGACTCTTACATGGTAGCTATAACCTCAAAGATGATTGAGCTAACAATTTCAGTGAAATCAGAATGGGAAGGAAGCTATCGTGATAGTTTTGTTGAATCTACAGAAAATACTGCCACTTCTAGCATCAATATTATGCTTAATAATTTTGTCTTTTACTTTGAAAAAGGTTATCGCGCTAATAAATTTGGAATTCCAGCAGGAGTTTTTTCGGGGGGACCACTACCCGACCGAATAGAAGCCTATCATGGAGAAATATACTCGCAAATTCTTGCTCTAGAAGCAACAACAGCAATAGAAAATTTCTTTAACGGTATTGCTTATGGTGACCCAAACTCAACTGGTCTTAGTATAAAAAACTATTTAGACTTTATTGAATCTGATGTTACAGATAAACTTAGTGCGCGAATAAATAATCAATTACAAACTGGGAAAAATAAAATTAATGAACTGAATACGAATTTCAAAAACCAAATCGAAGAAAACAATAATGAAATGCTTCTAACTTATGATGCAATTCAAAGTACTGTTATTCTATTAAAAGTCGATATGCTCCAAAAGTTAAATGTTAGTGTTGATTATGCTGATGCGGACGGTGATTAATTTCTCTTTAATGCCATAAAAAAATAAAAAAATGTTAAAAAGTTATCTAACTAAATCTAAAGTTCATCCAGCACCATTAGCTGTTTTTAGAATAATTTTTGGTTTACTGATGTTAGTTGCATTAATCCGTTTTTGGACAAATGGTTGGATTTACTCACTTTATATTGAGCCAGATTTTCACTTCAAATATTATGGTTTTTCATGGGTAAAAGATCTAGGAAATTACACGTATTTACTATATTCTTCTTGTATAATAGCTGTAGTTGGGATTATTTTAGGTTATCACTATAGATTATCTATTATACTATTTTTCTTACTCATCACATATTCAGAGCTCATCGATAAAACTACCTACTTAAATCATTATTATTTTACAAGCTGCATTTCATTTTTACTTTGTTTTTTACCGGCTGCTCATTATTTTTCGATAGATGCTACACAAAAGGAAAAATCAATTGATACAATTCCATCTTGGATGGTTGATGGGATAAAATTATTTTTATGTATTGTGTATTTTTACGCCGGGCTCGCAAAAATTAATTCAGATTGGCTGCTAGAGGCACAACCACTTACACTTTGGCTAACTTCTAAATATGATATCCCATTAATCGGTGAAATTTTAAAATATAGATGGGTTCACTATGCAGCTAGCTGGTCAGGTATGCTTTATGATGTTTTTATTCCATTTTTTCTTCTTTACCCAAAAACACGAAGTATTGCTTTTGTTTTCGTGATATTATTTCACATAATGACTAAGATTTTTTTTCCTTCAATAGGAATGTTTCCATACATAATGATTTTTGGAGCAACAATATTTTTAGACGTTCAATGGCATAAAAACCAATTAGAATTTCTTAGAAAATTTTCCACTAAATTTAGTCAAAAATTTAACTTTTTAAAACTTAAATTGACAACATCAAAGGCAAATGTTTCATTTAAGCCTAAGCAATATATTCTTCCTCTATTTATTAGTTTCTTTATTATTCAGATTTTTTTACCCTTCAGATATTTAACCTACCCGGGAGAGTTATTTTGGAATGAAGAAGGCTATCGTTTTTCATGGCGGGTTATGCTCATGGAAAAAAAAGGATATACAACTTTTAAAATAAAAGATAGTATTAACCAAAAAACTTTTTATGTAGATAATGCTGATTTTTTGACACCGTTCCAAGAACGACAAATGAGTTTTCAACCTGACTTTATTCTCGAATATGCTCACTATCTAGCAAATCATTTTGAAAAGCAAGGTCACCAAAACATTCAAGTCTTTGCAGACAGTTTTGTTGCACTAAATGGACGTCCCAGCAAACGTTTTATTGACCCTAGCACTAACCTTAATCAAGAAATAGAATCGTTTAAACACAAAAAATGGGTTCTCCCTTTAAAAGATGAAATACACGGTTTATAGTTTCTTGTTTTTTACAATTAGTACAATCGGTTTTGCACAATATCGCCTTGAATGCAGTATTAACCTTGAGGGTGAAAATAACTTGAAGTCTTCCATAAAAATTTATGACAAAGCAATAGGGTTTGTTAATGAAGTATATGAAGGTGAAATTTTTATACTTGAAAATAGAGTTCAAAAAAATACTTATATATTCATCGCTGAAGGCTATTACGTTGTTGAAAAAGAAATTGATCTTAGTAAGATTAATAAATTTAATTTAGTTTTACCTAGGCAGGTAGAAGAACTAAACGAAGTTATTCTAAGTGCAAGAAAGAAAGAATTATTTGCTTTAAAAAGAATGCGTGACTTTGAAAATACAGCGATCTATGCCGGTAAGAAAACAGAAGTAATTATAATCGAGCAATCAATGGCAAATTTGGCAGCTAATAATGCTCGACAAATTTTTAATCAGATTCCTGGACTAAATATTTATCAAAATGATGATGCGGGATTACAGTTACATATAGGTGGTAGAGGATTAGATCCAAATAGAACATCAAACTTCAATACTCGTCAAAACGGATACGACATCAGCGCAGATGTCCTAGGTTATCCTGAAAGTTATTATACCCCACCCGCGGAAGCAATTGAGGAGATTCAAATTATTCGTGGGGCTGCATCTTTACAATATGGCACTCAATTTGGAGGCTTAGTGAATTTCAAACTTAAAGATGCATCTACCTATCGGCCTATAACAGGTGTTATAAGGAACACAATAGGAACTAATAGTCTATATACAAATTTCACTCAATTAAGTGGGCGTTTAGATAAATGGCGATATATAGGACATGTAAATATTAAAAAAGGAAATGGATTTAGACCCAATTCAGAATTTAATTCATCTAATGTATTTGCCAAAATAAGCTATGACTTTTCTGAAAACACCATATTAAGTGCTGAAGTCACTTATCTAGATTATTTAGCACAACAAGCGGGTGGGCTAACCGATGATCTTTTTAATGAAAACCCTTATCAAAGTAATCGCAAGCGAAATTGGTTTGGACTCTATTGGTTTCTTTATAATATTAAATTTGAACATACACTTTCAGATAATTCGAATATAAGTGTCAATTTCTTTGGTTTAAATGCACAACGAAATGCTATTGGATTTAGATCAAATCGTGTTAGTCAGATTGATCCATATGAAGAACGTGATCTTATCAAAGGAGACTTTAACAACTTTGGCATAGAAGCTAGATGGCTAAAAAAATATATCCTTGGAAATAAAAAAGCTGTGTTCCTTTTGGGCGGAAAGTACTACAGTGCTAAAAACACCTCTGCCCAAGGACCTGGTTCAGCATCAAATGAAGCTGATTTTTCTTTTTATAATGAAGAATATCCTAGTTATAGTAAGCAATCAAACTATACCTATCCAAATGAAAATATATCCATATTTTCAGAAAATATTTTTTATATAAATAAAAGGATGTCAGTTACACCTGGATTACGATATGAAAATATATTAACAGCAACAGAAGGTAATTATCAAAGAATTAATTCAGATGCGGCAGGTAATGTTATTTTAAATGAAACCTTAAACTCAATAGAATCTCGTCGAAGATCATTCGTTCTTTTAGGACTTGGATTGAGTTATAAAGCTTCGCAGCCTCTTGAGTATTATTCGAATATTTCACAAAATTATCGTTCAGTAACCTTTGCAGATATTAGCATAATAAATCCAGCCTTTTCGATTAACCCCAATATAACCGACGAAAAAGGTTATACAATTGATTTGGGTATACGCGGAAAAATAAAAAAAATGATGTCATTTGATCTTAATTTTTTTCATCTATCGTATCAAAACAGAATTGGATTTATTCAAAAAGCCTTCAAGGATGGTAGTGTAAAAAGTGAAAGAGGAAATGTAGGAGATGCAAATTTGAGTGGTTTAGAATCTTTAATTGACCTTAATATTGGTGAATTATTCAAGATGAATCTCAAAAAATATTCTCTAAATAGCTTTATTAATTATTCATTCATTGAAACTAAGTATTCTAATTCTGATATTCAAGGGATTAAAGGTAAAAAGGTTGAGTTTGTCCCTAAAGACAACTTAAAATTTGGCTTAAGATATGGATATAAAAACTTAACCTTAAACATCCAATTCAGCTATGTCTCAGAACAATTTACAGATTCCTCAAATGCAGTCGAAGGAAATCTGAGCGGAGTAATTGGAGTAATTCCTGCATATGAACTAGTTGACTTATCAGGAGCATTTAAGCTTAATAAATTTAAGCTAGAATTTGGTGTTAATAATACTTTAAACGAAGCTTATTTTACTCGTAGAGCTACTGGATATCCTGGTCCTGGAATTATCCCCTCTCCTGGAAGAAACTTTTATTTAAGTACACAATATAAATTTTAATCACCTCATGTTAAACAAAAAAAGATTCTTAATAAAAAGTAATTGGATTTCTTTAAAGTATACTGATCAAGAATATATTAATCAAATTCAAGCTCTTTGAAGTGTTTCTTTTTAAAGAAGTACTTGAAACATTAAAGAAGATTTCATATAATTTTTAAGAATACTGATTTTACATTAAATGATTTAGAATTGTATATAAAAATAATGGTATTTTTGATAGGAAGAACATTTAATTTACTATAAATAAAAACAGAATTATATCAATTCCGCTTTATTCTAACTTAATACTAAATCACCAATCAATTTTTGCTTAATGAAAACATTTTTTAGTTTTTTATTGCTATATTTTCTTTTATTAAACTCTTCTATGGAAGAATATGTAGAGGTCAAATGTATGCTAGAGATTGTGAATTATAGAGGAGAAGGAGCTTATATTGCCATTTCAGTAATTGACAAATCGGAACAATATATAAAAACAGTTTATGTGTTTGGAGATGATAAAAGTTGGTTTTCTGAGATGAAATCATTTTGGAGAAACCTTAGAGAAAATAATCTGTTTTTAGATAAAGACTTTTACCTATTAGTAGATGCTATTTCTGGACCAACCATTTCGGGAAGCGAAAGAAGATTGTTTCAATTTAAGATCCCAAAAAATCTTTTTAATAGCAATTACAATCTTCGGATTGAAACTGCTGTAGAAGACAAGGGATACTATGTTAATGATATCAACATTAATTTGAATCCTGAAAACTTAAAAAAAATCTATCAAGGAGAAGGTTTTATTAATAAAATACAATTTAGTGCTGTAGATAAATGATTTCAAGAATATGGCGTAACACCCATTTTTTACTGGCCATAAGCATTTCTCTATTTTTGATTATAGCATCAATTAGTGGAGTAATTCTGGGAATAGAAGCTCTAATTGATCAAACAAAGCCTCAGGCCATTTATTCTCTAAAAAGTCAGTCCTTAAAAGCTACTATGGAAGCTCTTGAAGATCAGTTTGAAAATGTGTATGAAATAGTTGTCACAGAAAAAAAGTTTGTTGTCGTGCAAGGAATTACATCTAATGGTTTCGAGACCTTTTATGTGGATCCAAGAACAGGCATAAAAATTAAAAACGTTTCGCCCAGTAATCCCTTTTTTAATCATGTGCGTAGTCTGCATCGTTCTTTATTTTTAAAAAAAACAGGAAGAATACTTGTAGGGATAGTTGCTTTTTTGTTATTTCTTTTAAGTATAACTGGAATGATTTTATTAGTCAAAAGACTAGGTGGTGTAATGCATTTTTTCCTTCCTCTAAAAGAAAATAATAAATATCGGAAAGTCCATATAACTCTTGGTAAATGGTTTTTTATTCCTTTACTAATCATTGGAATTAGTGGAGCTTATCTAGTGATCGAAAGATTTGATGGTTTTAGTAAAAAGGAATCTAAAATAAAAAAATATGATGCCGGCGAAAAAAAACTCAATTTAAACACACTTTATCTTAGCGACATTAAGCGAGTATCTTATCCTTTTTCCAACTTAAAAAATGACACCTATACAATCGAATTAAAGAACCGAAGAGTAATTATAAGACAAGGAGATTTAAGTATTGTAAATGATGAGATCTTTCATGTCCATCAGATCTTAAAAAACTGGAGTTATTATATTCATACTGGAGAATCTAATGTTTTTATTGCATTTATGCTTACACTTTCATCTTTAGCTCTTATCTTTTTTGTGATCTCTGGATTAAAAATTTCCTCACAAACAAGTTGGAATTTATTAACTCCAAACAGCAACAATAATAAAGAAGCCCATATAATTATTCTTTATGGTTCAGAAACAGGCAATTCCTTTAAGTTCGCAAAAAAATTAACAAAAGCTTTAAGGCGAGAAAAACATTCTGTTGGTCTAAAAAGTCTTAATAATTATTGTGTTTTTCCTAAAGCAAAAAAATTTCTTGTCCTCACATCTACTTATGGTGATGGCGAAGCTCCTTTTAATGCAAATGATTTTGAAAGACTCTTTGCTGATTTTGTCCAACCATATCCCATTGACTATTCTATTCTAGGCTTTGGATCCAAGAGCTACCCAAAATACTGTCAGTTTGCAATTACCCTAGAAGCACTTTTTGAAAAAAAATTGAATTTTAATGAGTTAACTCCACTTTTTAAAATAAATAATCAATCTGAAACTGATTATCTAATTTGGGAAAAAACAATTATTAATAAATTGAAGACATAGTTGAAAAGGAGCAAATATCAAACAAAAATTTGAATCAGGAGTTCTCCGTTGCTTTACAAGTTGGACATCAAACCCTGAAAAAAATATTAGATAATAGAGAACAGGCAAAAGAGGAGTTTGCAAAGGCGATGTATATTGTTGAGCAGGTTTTTGAAAAGGTGAAAACTATTTAAAAACCTTAGTAGCTTGATCCATGACAGAATATAGGTTTAATTTTTTATACTTATTCAAAGTTTTTGGATCTCTGATTCCTGTGATTGACATAATAATGTGATCGGGCATTCCTTTCTCTGAGGATAGCGTGATGAAAGTTCGTCTGGCTGTGTGTGATGTGACAATCTCCCAGCGTTGGAATCGCTCGATCATTTTTTTTGATCCTTGATATTTTGTCTTTTTTACCTCATCATCAAACCCTGCTTTCTTGCAGATCTGTTGAATTGCCTTATTGAATTTCTGTGATGATATTTTCTTGACCTCCCAGTTGTATTTTTCCAGGAGTCTCTCCAGTTTTGGGTGGAGTGGGATGTATGAATTTGTCTCTGTTTTTTTAGCTCTCTTGATGATCATTCCTTTGCTGACATCAGCTTTCTCAAAAACAGAATAGTCTGAAAACCTTTGTCCAGAATACACACCGATCAGAAACATGTCCCGATATATGTCCAGCCTATGATCTAGATTTATTGTCTCCAGGATATTGATCTCCTCTTGAGTGAGTGCAATGTCGTCAGTGTCTCTCTTTTTGATTGTCACTTGTTTGAAATCATCTGGGACAGCTCTCCCCTTTTTTATGTTCCAATTCAAAAAGGTTTTGAAAAAAACCAAGTTCCTGGAGAGTGAGTTGTCGGTGTTCTTGTAAACGTCCCTCATGTATGCCACAAAAGCCCAGAGGACAGTGTCTGTCATGTCTTTGAGTTTGAGTTGACGTTTGCCCTGGAATCGTTTGAACTTGTCCCTGGATTGCCTGTATTTCGTTTGTGATCCTTTTGTCAAGGTTCCCACATCTTTGATCTCCTGGAGATACTCATCAAACAGCTCCAGGACAGTCTCAGGTTTTTTCTCCTGGACATGAAAATACTCATCCAGCTTTGCTTTGAGTTTGTCTTTTGTGAGTGCTGATCCATAAAGATCTCGAATCCTTTCCACTGCAAACTCATATTCATTCAGGATCAGATTGAGCTTTCGATTGCGATCTCCCTGAGCTCCTCTCATTGTTTTGGCTCTGTATTTTTATAGATCCCAGTGTTCTGGCTTGATTGATCTTCCAGTGTTGTATTTGAAAGGGGATTTTATTCCTGGGAGATACAATTCAATTCTGATTGTAGTCACTTCTGATTTTGGTGTTGCCAATAGAAATCTCATCTGGGTTGTGTGCTGGGTTGTTTATATTGGGTAAATGTAGGAAAATAGTGTTATATTGTCCCCATGAATAAACGATTTCCCTAGATATGACAAGATGTCCCCAAAAAGTCCGATTCCCTCCGACTCCACTATTACACCCCGAAGGTTCAATGTTTTCGGGGTTTTGTTTTTTTAGTGGGTCGAGGTGTGGGTCTAAACTCTGTTTTTAGCCTTAAAAAATGTGACTGATCCGAGCGATTTGACCAAGCTCTGGATGATGCAGGAATCCCTCGATTACTTTTATCGATCGATATCCATTTCGATCATGCCAGGAATCTTGAGAAATCTATAAGAAGATCAAAAAGAGGAAAAAGTGATTAATATTCTCATTAAGAAGCTTTAAACACACAAAATGTTATTACAACTGAATTTTCTTACTAATAATAACTTGAAGTAATAAGGAGTTAAATACTGAGATTAACTTTTAACCTTATCCCAAAGTTTTTTCATAGGCTTTTCAACCAAAATCCATCCACAACTAAGAATTCCCCCTAAGAAAATCCATGTTAATAATATCAATGAACGCTTTGGGCCTGACTTTTCATCCGGAACTTGAACCGGTTGAACAACGGTTAATATAGGAGTGTCTTTTTTCACTTGAATTTCGGCCTGTTCTATTTGTTTAGCCAATTCCGAATAAACTCCAAAAGCAAGAGAGTATTCACTTTGAAGGTTTTGCTGCTTCATTGAGGATATCACTGAAACTACATTGTTGTTTCTATCTGAAAACTTAGCTAATTCTTTTTGAACCCTCTTAAAACTCATCTCTTTTTCCTTGATTCTTTCTTTTAAGAACTCCAAGTTTTCCTGAGCTTTGGCGATCTTAATTTTGGTAATGTATTTTTGTAGTAACCCTGTTACTCTTTCGGCTAATTGAGCTGATAATAAAGGCTCAGGTGAAGTAGATTTAATTAAAATAAAATTGTCTTTTTCATTAATCTCAATGGATATGTTTTCCTCTAAAATCTCACTAACATTCGCTTCTTTTTCCGTAAAGTCGAAAATAGTGCTGGACTGTGATAGATTAAAACCCATGTTATCTTCTTTACCTTTAAGTACATCTAAAATTAAAAAAGGAAGGCCAATCGTATATTTTTTTGTGATTTGAAATAAACTTGACTTTTTTATTTCTGTATGATATTTGAAGAAGGATATAGGCTCTTTAATACCTTCAAAATTGAACCTGCTTTGCATAAGTTCTAGCTGAAATGGGACCGATTCAACTAGGAGCGGATACACATACGGTGAGAGCTCATCAGAGGCCCCTACAGAACCAAGATTAATTCCTGCTAAAGCAGCTATTCCTGATAAATTTCCTCCGACTTTAGTTTCACCAGATAGTTGAGGAACAATTGAAACAGAGGCGGAATACGAGTTAGGTGATAAAAGCGCTATAATTAACCCCATAAGACCACCTACAATGGCAGAATACAAAATTATCTTTCTTCCACTCCATATTTGTTTCAGCAGTTCAACAAGATCGATTTCATCGTCCAGTGAAGTATTATTATTTATCTGTCCTTCCATTTCACTTTTTATTTACAAATTTAGACACCTCTGGTTAATGATGTTATAATCTTTCTACTAATAATATTACTGAAAGGATTGACGTTAAGGTTGCTAGTGATTTTGACAAAGTTGTCTCCAAATCTACTTTTTCTTTAGGTTCTAGAAGTTTCCGTTGCTTTTCAGTGTCCATATTCAAGCGAATCGTTGAGCCCGGAAGTACCTTAGGATATATATTAATCCCCAAAAATCTTTTTGTGCCTTTAGTCAGATTATTTGGTAAGGTGACAGTCATACTTTTTCTGTCAGCATTTTTTAAAAATCCGCCAGAAAAATTATTAATATACCACTTTGAAGATTTTCTCCCTTGGTAAATAATATTTTGGAATTCTCCTTCCTCAGCTAGTTTATATTTACTCATTTGAGTTGCTTCATTGAATATCTTTACAGTATTTTCAATTCGGTTAATGTTAATGACATCTCCTTCAAAAAGAATAGGATTTTTAATAATTTTATTGCTGCTCATCGGATAGGACCCTATATCAAATGAAATGTTTCCTCTATTTCTATAGGTTCTAAATAGTGAAGTTCCGAACTTATCTGCATCATCTAATAATCCCCCAGCACTTTTTATTACATCATATAAGGTAGTTATATTATTGTCAATTATATACAATCCAGGATATTTTACCTGTCCATTAATCTCAACCGTTTTTCCTAAATTAAAATCAGGAGTCATTCGAACAACTACATGGTCGTAGGGCTGAAGTTGAAAACTTTCAGGGCTTACCAATTGATAGTTAGAATCTACTTCTAAAGTAATCATCTCAAATTGTACTTTTTGAGTAGTTGATAAGTTAACTCTAAAGACCTGTAATCCACCATAATATGCCCCTATAGAAAGACCCCCCGCATTAACAATAAGATCATGCAAGTTAATGCTAGGGTCGTAGCTTAAATTTTGTGTTTCTCTTACTGCACCCGAGATACGGATATTCCCAAAGTCTGTATAAAGTGTTTCATCATAAATCTTTAGTTGATCACCAGCACGTAATTGCAATAAACTATCGCTTTTAACATCAACAGGAATGTACGTAGTTTGTTCAGGATTATTCCAGTTTTTTCTATATATGTAAGCATTTTTATTAGCGGTAGGTGTCAGCCCTCCTGCAATTTCTAAAGCTTTACCAACGGTAAGCTTATCTTCAAATGAAAGGATTCTTGTAAAAGGGTTACGAACTGAACCTACCACACTAAATTCCATTTGATCTTGATAAGTTTTTAAATCCAAAATTTGCACATTGTCTCTAGATTGTAATTTGTAATCCTTATTTTCTGGGATTGGCAAGGTTAATAATTCCACTGTTTGGTTGGGACGTATTCGCTCTACAAAAACAAGATCTGTTTTTGCGTCAAAATTTGGTTGTGCATTTTTTAACAAAGATGATAAAGTAGGATTTGAATCCAAATCATATCTACCCGGATAATAAACAGATCCTCGTATGTCTACATAATTTTCTAGGGGTCGTTTAATTGAAAGTATATTAACGCGATCTCCATTTTTTAATTCAACAGATTGCTCTCCGTTTAAAACATTGGTTAAATCATATTCAAATAACTTTTCCTCACCTTCTATTATTCGTGTGATTTTAACATAATCCGGACGGGCATCTGCATTCGTTCCACCTGAAAATACTATCAAATCTTCAAGATTTTCTTTTCCTTTTATTTCGTATTTCATTGGGCGTTTAACTGCTCCTGATATAGAAACTATTTTCTGTGCGACGGGAACATAAAGTATGTCGTTGCTTTCAAGGGCAAGGTCTGCATTTACAGAAGGGTTAACCATAAATTCATAAAGATCAAGTAATGTCTTTTTATCACCTCTTATCCATTGTATTTCACGAACTGAACCAAGTTGTGACGGTCCACCAGAAGCAGATAAGGCATTAAATGCTGAGTTAAGAGCTGAAATATTAAAACTACCTTGAGTACTTACCTCACCAAAAATATTTACAGTTATTGTTCGAGTACCATCAATTCTGATAACGAGCTGATCTGATCTAAAGTCATAATAGTTGGCTAAACGTTTAGCAATAATATTTTTTGCCTGCTTTAAAGACAGTCCCTTGACAAATATCTTAGAAAATCCTGAGGGTTGGATGGATCCATCCTCCGATATTTTCTGCTGAATATCAGTTTGAGAAGTTCCAAAAATTGAAATTCGGATTTCATCACCTACTCCTAGTATATAAGTTTCGGGAGCTTCAGCACCTTCGGTGGTTCGAAATAGGTCTAATGATTTGTTGGTGAAAATCGAATGCCCATAGATAGAATTGCTTGCTGGTTTTTTTCCGGCAACTATCTGTAATTCCCTTTGCTCAGCCTCAGCAACATATTCTTCAGGTGTCGTTTCAGGTATCATTAAAACTTTTTTCTTCGAGGCTATTTCGGCCTTTGAAAGATTTTCTGGATTGTCATTATTGGCGGAGTTTGTAGTTACTTCTTTAGACAGTTGCTTTTCCTTTTGCATTTGATCCAAGATAGAAAGGATTTGTTTTTGGTATTTAGGATATTCAGCAGGTGAAATAGAATTCACATTTATTCCTTCTTCGCTAAGCCTTGCTTGAACCTCAGTTTGAGTTAAACCACGTTTATTAATTTCAGCTTGTGCCAGATTAACTAACGCTGTTGATTGAGCAAAAACAGCTGGGGCTAATAAACTTAGAGCAAAAAATGTTAAGACTAATTTTTTTGAAAATTTCATTGAAAATTTTTAGTAATTTGATAAATCAAATTTACTTATATCAAACGTCAAATAACACCGTTAAAGATTATCTCGTCTTAAATGATATTAAATTTAGAAGTACAAATTCAGAGGGAATAGCGCCTTAATTTGTTTTAATAGACAAGTAATGGATATGTTTTATTCAACAAGGAGAGCTAGATGAAGTTGAACAATTTATAATTAAATTAAGACTACAGTCCGTAGTCTTTTCAAAAATAAATCACTATAACTCATTTATAATGTGGTATTTAACTTTTTATTTTTAATAAAATAACGTATATTTAAATAGTGTAACTTGTTATAATTTAACTCATATTTTGTTAAATAATAAATATACACAAGTTATATACATGTTAAATAATTAAAATAACATACGTTATATGCACGTTAATTTCTATAAAAAACCACAAATAAAGGCTTCAAACACACGTTTAAAAATAAAGAATTCCGTCTTATTTTTAGACTATTTAGAACATTTTATTTCAAATTCTGCCACAAAAAGAGTTCAGGGATATGGAACCGTGGGTTTGGCACACAA
>Ga0209534_10003129_pt1 | contig 15894 bp, 17 predicted proteins | sample COG_07_FD_184751 | JGI IMG/M metagenome (GOLD analysis project Ga0209534, IMG submission 184751) | Pelagic Microbial community sample from North Sea - COGITO 998_met_07 (SPAdes) (version 2) | ecosystem: Environmental > Aquatic > Marine > Neritic zone/Coastal water | place: Helgoland, sampling...
TTCATGTGAGTGATTTTTGCAAAGATGAATTAGATCATAGATATGTGAATATGGTAGTAGAGTTTTCAATAACAATTACAAAACGAGGATACAGAGCAGTAAATGTTAAGATATAATTTGATATTCTAATAAATTATTGTTTAATAACTAATTTATAAAATGTCTCGTAATTTAAATAAATGTGTGAAAGATGGTGAACCAATAAAACATAAAATAAATAAATATGGTGAGAGTAAAACTTGGATTGTAATTTACAATAAAACTGACAATACATTAGTATGTGGCGATACAATATATAGTGGTAGATCACCATTAAATAAATTTACTGAAAATAATTATAAAAAATATAGACCAGATAGAACTTATAAAAATAATGCATGGATTGAATGTAAATTATATAGAAATAATAAATGGATATCTATGTTTGATTTACCAGAATTATAAATAATATCATATATTTAATTTTATAATATTAAATTATTTTTTTTATGTTTTTTTTACTACTACTAGATGACATATAATTTATACATATATTATATTTAATTTGAAAAAAAATATATAAAAAATATACAATAATATTATGTAATAATGATCGGATTATATATATTAATCTCTCTAGCATTAGAATATGAAAATAAAGCATTTAAGTTTGGGATGTCAATGAGGTTAGATAAGAGATGGTATGATTATTCTGATACATTCAGTGATCCAAGATATCATTGTATATTTAAAATTAATAGTGATTTAAATGATAAAAATGTTAAATTTTTAGAAGGTGAAATATTAAAAAAAACAAACGAATATAGAAAAGATACATTAGGAAATGAATATCGAGATACTAATAAAATATCATATATAGATTTCATAAAGATATCCGAACAAGTTTTAAAAGAATATGGTATTAATTATAATATAGAATATAATCTTAATTTTGATAAACCAGAAAGAATGATAAATGAGAATACGGATAATATCGAACCAGAAGAATTATTTAAAATAGATGAACCACAACCAATTACTCCACCCGTTTCTCCACCGACTTCACCAAATTTAACAAGACAAGAAACATTTAATGATAGACAATATCAACTAGATATAATTGAGATAGGTTATAATATTTTAATGTCATTATTTAAATTTTATTTAGAATTAGCTACAGGTGGGGGAAAATCTGTCATTGTATTTAATATTTTTAAAAAAATCAAACCAGATACAATTGTTATATTTACTCCTAGGAAAAATATTAATAAACAAAATATTTCGAAAAAATATTTATCTTTATTGGGAAAAAGTTATAATGTTTATGATAATAATTCAGGTAAATGTTTCGATAATTTTTACAAACAAGGTAAAAATATTATAGTAGCTTGTATTCAATCATATGAAAAAATATATGAGTATTTAACTACATATGATATGGGAGATGTATTTATATGGTTTGATGAAGCTCATTGGATGGTAGAAAATTGGACGAATGTTAAAAATGATGGAAATATAATTATTCAATATTTCTTGAAAAATCTATCTATAAAATATAGAATGTTTACATCTGCTTCACCAAATCACGAATTAATTAAAAGAAATGAATCAATTTTTGGACAATTATGTTCTCCAATAAAGGTGAAAAAATTAATTAAAGACAAATGGTTATGTCCTATATTACCACATATATTTGAAACAAATAGTCAAAATACGAATGTGATTCAATATTGTTTACAACACTTTACTAAATATCAAAAATCATGGGGATTTAGCTTTCATAATAATTGTATAAATGCCGGTGCTTTATTTAAAATTCATTATGAATTATATAAAAATAAATCGACAAACATAAAACCATTTATTGATGTTAGTAATTCAAAAGAATTAGATTTATCCGAAATTCGTTTAAATTATGACTATACTGATATTAATGTATTTGAAAGAACTCAAAATAGCATGGCATATGTTGTACAAAAATACTCTATGGGATATGATTTTGATAAAATAGATTATATAACAGTTTGTGATCCTAAATCATCTTACAAAGATATTATTCAATGTATTGGGCGTGGTACAAGACCTGATAAATTAGGAGAAAATGGAACTAATTTAGAAAAAAAATTACATATCATGTTACCAATTTATATGGATCAAATGGAAATGGATAAATCACCTTATGAAACTATTTCTGAAGTTCTGCGTTATTTAATTTATGATATTGAATTAGATCCATTGGAAGATATTGAATTTGTTGAAGGAAAAAAACTTGGTGGTGGGGGTGGTGGAACAGATTATAGAGGTGGAGATAATACTCGTGCTATTTTACTGGATTTATTAAAAGGTGGTAAATATTCATCAATTAAAAAACAAGATCTAATTCAAATGTTAAAAGATAAAGATGTTCATGATAATAGTTCTTATTATCGATTAAAAGAAAATAGACCTGATTTAGAACTACCTGAATTATTCAGTGCATTCCCAGATTTTACATTTGAAGAAACATATGATAATAGTCCATATTATTCTAAACAAGATTGTATTGAAAAAATAAAAAATATTATGGAATCTAATGATATTGATGGAGATGATGAAGATATAGATTATTATAATGAAATTGATTCTAAAATACCAGATCAAGCTTTATTCCACTTTTATGGAGGTTGTAGAAATGATTATCCGTGTTATTAACAATAGTTATGAATAATATCTTTTGAGAGTTGTTTAAGGTCATTAATATATTTTTTTTCTGCTTCAATTTTATCGTCAATTGAATTAATAAAACTTTCTTTTTCTTGATAAATTTGGATACATTGTTCTTGTATTTCTGGTGATGGGACTGGAATTTTCATTTTTTTCATTATTTTATCTTTATCTAATACTGGTTTTGAAGATCCCTTTTGATATAATTTGTTGTATTTACAAATATCCTCTGTCAAAATATAATACAAATATAAATCATTTATATTATCATTTGTAATTAATTTATTACTTAAATTAGTGTGATTACATTTTCCTTCATAATAATGAATTGTTAAATCTCCTGAACCATCACCTGCAAAACTATCAGACATATATACATATGATCCATCATTATTATATGTATTTACTTTTTGCCAATTTTTTTTATATTTTCCTTTTGAGATTACTGGATATTCCCCATTGTCTAAAGATTTAAAATGGGTGCTACTTAATGTACCTTTTTCTAATTTACATATTTCACCAAATTTCTTAATTTCTGCATCTTTGAGTAATTCTTTAATTTCTGATTTACGACTATATTTTTTAAATCTTTCTTTTTCTTCTTTTAGTTGTTCGATACGAGTTTCAATAGATGTAATATTGGTTTCAATCATAGATAATTCTTCAACAATCTTTTCTTGGATTTCAAGGGATGGTAGAGGGATATCTATATTATTCCAGATATCCATATTAAAGCTAGGAATAGTTTGACCTTTACCAGTCATTTTATTTAATATAGTTTTAATATAATAGTAAATATATTTTACATTATACTCATTTTTTATTTTTAATCTTTGTACAACATTGGAATATATACAATTTTCTTTTACGATATGAATATATGGAGTACCATTTCTTGATATTAGTAAATCGTTATCATTGGTTAATTTATCTATAGGAAAATTAGGATAATCAGATAACATACTAGTTTTTTTACAGGTATATAAAATTTTATCTCCTTTATTCCAATATGTTTTATTTATAACTTCTCCGCCATTACTATGTGTATACATATCTTTTAATTTAATAATCGGAACTTCAAAATTAGTTTCTTCTTCAACTAGATATGCAGACATATCAAGAGAATAATTGGTTGATTTTAAATCTTCTTCTGTTATTGTAAATAATTCTTTGACTACATTACATTCTTTAGTTGTTTCAATATATCGAATATTTTGTGTTGGTCCATCCTTTGTAAATACAACAACATTCGTTTTTACACCAGCATGATCAAATGTTCCACTAGGACATTTTAGAATTGTATGAATCTTGACATTTTCACAAAGCCATTTCCTAAATTTCTTAGACCATTTAGAGTTTCCTTCAAATAATTCACCATCAGGTAGAACAATAGCACATGCACCACCATCATTTAACATATATACACAATGTTGAACGAATAAACACGCACCATTATTAACATCTAATGGATATATGTCTTTAAACTTAACAGTAGAATCTGGAAATGTTTTCTCATATGTTTCTTTTAGTGATTTATAATTCATTTTAGTTCCAAAAGGTGGATTTGTTACAATTGCATCTACCTTTGTATCGATCATAAATGGATTTTCACTTAAACTATTGCATTTAACGATATTTTGTTTATTCCCCTTTGTGGTCAAGAATAAACTCATTTCACCAAATTTAATTGTATCTAGTTCTGTTTCACATCCATAAATATTTTCCGGATTAATATTCCCTAGATTAAATAGTCTCGTTAAGAATCCACCCGTCCCCATACATGGGTCATATATGCTAGGATTAACAATTTTGTCTAGATATTGATTTAGGTTTAATCCATGAAAGATTAAATGGATTAATTGACGAGGTGTGAAATATTGACCCAGTTCTTTGGCACCTTTACCTCCACCATATGAACGAAATGATTCATGAATATCACCACAAGTTGTTGAGAAACTATCAACAAATGCATCATTGATTTCAATAGATTCAATTTTATCAATAAGTTGATGTAGAGTTGCTTCATCAATACAATTAAATTTACTATCATCTTCATAATAGATACTTGGAAATACACCATTTTCACCTGAAAGAAACTTGTTCACAAAACCTTTCCATTCTGTTAGAATACCTTTATTACTTTTGTAAAGTTCAGTTAAATCTTTACAGAATGATTTGTATTTTTTAAAATTGTTATCAGAAATTTCTTTACCAGCTTTCACTTGATTACATCTATCCCATAGTTCACTATGTTCATCATTAAATTGATATTGAAGGATCTTAATACATAATAGTCTCATAATATCATTCTGTGCTTTTTGCCCAACAATAGATGAACTATACAAGACATTATGGCATTGTTTGATTAATGTTTCAAGACTTGATTTAATTTGTTTATAATTTTCATTTACATCAACATTTTCAGATAATTCCCAAACAACTTTATTGGTTGGTTTGTATTTTTGACATTCCACTGTATTTACTTCTTCTACTTTATTAGAAACATTTTTGATCATCGATCTATCAAATATAATTGTATCAATTAAATCTAATTTATTTTCAAATTTATCTACATCATCCAAATATTCTGGATAATCAATTAAAATATCATCGTTTGTTTTCATCTGTAAATTTAGTTTAAATATTTCACAGTTCTTTTTATGGTGAGTTGAATTACAATGATTCTTAATGTGACTTAACTGACACGGTCCAGAACCACTCGTATTTTCATCAAATGACTTACAAATCCCACAATTATATTCAGTTATTGTTTTGGATGGCATATTATTAGTTATACTTATATTATATATTTTATTTTTAAGTATTTTATTTTAACTAATAATTAATTATATATATTTTTTTTAATTAAATCCATAAGTTTATCATAATATTCTTTATTTAATTCACAACCTTTAAATTTACAATTTGTATTTCTACACGCTATTGCAGTTGTTCCAGATCCTAAAAATGTATCTAATACAATATCTTATATATTACTATGTTTTTTTATTAATTCTTCAAATAATAATAATGATTTTTGAGTTGGATGAAATCTATTTTTACCACTTTGTAATGGAAATTGATAAATGGCATTATCATATTTGCTATTAAATGTAGGTTTTTCACCTTTGATACCTAATAATGCAATTTCTCTACAATTTGTTAAATAATTTATTAGATTATAATAAATTAACATTAAAAAAATAATTTGATATTACATATACATTATTATAGTATCCATAAAAATGTTGTCCGTTCAAGATATCGTTGCCGTTCATATAATGAGAAGAAATAATATAGTAAAACGTATACAAAGACATTGGCGTTATTACCAAAAAAATAAATTATCTTTATAAATTATCTTTATTACCGTTTTACAATAGTAATTTGAAATATATATATACTATTTTTTATTAATAAAAACATTTGTAATAAAACATTTATATTACATATATGACTGAACAATCTGTGCGATTTACCAGTGGTACATGCTGGCATCCCAATGATGATGATAAGTATTTATATCAAGTTTCAAAAGTAATTCGTATTCAAAGAAAGTGGCGAGATTTAATGAAAGCACCACCGACAATGCCAAATCTTCCATGTGATAATTCTGCTACCAACCAAGATGCGTATGCCGATCAACTTGCATCATGGATAGAATATAGAAGCAAAATTGTGGGTAACCAAACAGCATTACAAGAACACCACGATGTGATTGCTGGTATTGATGTGCCAAAGATTCAAGAAAAGAAAATTACATGGAGTCATGATGTTGATGGAATTGATGGTGATGGCATTATGTATACTGATATTACTGAATTACGTGATGGTGACAAAAAATACAAAACCAATCTGACAAATGCAGTAACATTGTGGTATGATTTTCTGGGCGATCGAGAAGACTTCTTCAATGATGTCTGTAAGAAATACATTGATTGCGGTTCAAGTATATACTGGGATGAATGGATCCAAGATATCATTGAACGCTTAAACAATGATGAGATTGTTTATCTATGGGGTCGTATTGGTAAATTGAAAAAACTATATCCACTAGTTGATAAAGATAAAATCAAACAATTCTATGATTCTTGGTCAACATATACCAGTATGGAACTCTTTGATTATAATACTGATGAATTGAATGAATATGATCCTGAAGAATTACAAGATGATATGGATACATTTACTGATGATATTGATGAATCCATTGACAAAATGAATTTTACTAATATTAGCACCAATCATCTTGATGGATTTGATCCATTGCCTTCATCATTGCCTTCTCCTAGAAAACGTAATGCTGTATCAGATCTTGAAAGAGATGTTAAACGACTTATGATCCAATAATCAAAAACACAAAAAAATTAATAATAATAATTTATAATAATATTTTTTATCTAAAATTTACAAATTTTGCACAACTTCAACCTGTTCCACATTTACTTCAACACCATCTTCTTGTTCTTCATCTACTATTTCACCAAGTATTACTACACATTTTTGTAATACAATCTCATTTCTAATTCGCATTGCTTTTTCACTACTACCACCACTAGTTCTACTTTTAATCCATTGCTCTAAAGATCCATTAAATTGTAAATTTAGTAAATCGGCTGCTCTATTAGTTGTTGTTTGTAAATCATAATTATGCTCTTTTCCTGCTTTATCTGCTGTTCTTTTTAAATTACTATACCTTAAGATTGAATTGGATAATTCTGTATAACTATCAATTGAAAAGTTTGGTATCCAAAATTTACTATACATTAATGTATTCATATCAGCCATAGATAATGGTCTGCCAAGATTTAATAAATATTCTATAATAAAATTTACACCATCTACAAATTTATCTTTTTTTTCATCATCTATTTCTCCATGATAATTATCATCATATTCTTTTAAATACTTAAAACATTTTGATTCACGAGTTTTACCTTTTTCTAAATATTTAAATGCCATATCATTCTCGAGAATATCTGTATTATCAAATGGATTAATAATTGTCCACCATGATAAACATTGATATAATAATTCACTATTTTCTGGTTTTGGCAATCCTTTAATATCTGTAAAATGATCGTATAAATTACGACCATTTGTAATAAATGATTTATGAGAACGTAAATAATCTACTAAAGGTGATTCCCAACTATTAATTACATCTTGAATTGTCATAGGCATAGCATTTTGTAATTTATTGAATATATTTCTTGCGATAGATTCAGTAATATTTTCATATGTTGTAACTGAAATCATATAATTTTCTAGAAAATCACATTCTTCTTCTGTCATTGTTCTGCGATTACGAATTGAATTATTTGCTGTATCATCATTATAAAATACTTTTTCATTTTCAATAGTAATATAAAATTCATTATTCATATATGAATTTAGTGTTCTTGTTCTATGTCCACCATCAATAATAACTTTATCACCATCAATAATATCACCAATATAAATTTTTGGTAGATCAATGCCTTGTAAAATAGATAATATTAAATGTTGTCGGTAATCATCATCCCAACAATCTTGACGTTGCCAATCTGGTAATCCAAATTGACCATTATTAAATCCATTAATGTAATTTATGATAGAAATATCAACATGTGATGGTTCTAGACGATTCATATAATTTATACTTTTTAATATCTTATTTTATAATATCATAATATTTTTAAATAGTTTTCAAATTATTTTTTCTCTATTTTACAGTCGCAATTTGAAATCTTAATTAATTTAAAAAGATAAACATCATTATTAATAAACGTATCAATGTCTATGATTGATGATGAACTTATTGAAAAAATGAATGAATTAAAATTAAACACAAATGTGTCAAATAAACATTCATATGATGAAGGTTATGATGAGGGATATAATGATGGGCGCAAAGAAGCATACACAGAATTAGAAGAAAAAATGAAAGAATTACAGAAAAAAAATGAAGAATTACAAGAAAAATTAGAAATGAAAGATACAAAAATAGAAGATAATAAAGAATTGAATGTTGAAAAAGGCATAACATTTCGTGAAGGATATAAAAATAGGGTATTTGAACAAATCAAGCAGAAATGTAATGAAAAAATCAAAGATATAAGTAATCTAATAACAGTGAATGGTGATACGCAAAACAAAGAAAAAATATCTATTACAAATGTTAGAAATGTATTAGATGATCTGGGTTTTAATTATACAGAGGCGGGTTCTCAACAATCAAAAGATTTTAGAGATGTTTATACAAATGTTAAAAGTTTAAGTATTAATATTGAAGTAAAAAAAACGGATAATTTTACAGTATATTTCAATGATACATTACCATCAAAAGATATATATTATATTATATTCTTTACTGGTACAAAATATAAAAAAAAGAAAATATTCTCCCACAATTAAATATTTATTAATGGATATGATCTTATTAAGAATGATTTTGAATTATTAATGGAATATGATGAAGATATTGAACATTTAAAAAATAAGTGGGGTAGAAAAGGTAGTAATTGTAAAGCAAATTCTTTCAAACATTTTAGTGTATATCCTAGACCAACATATAAAACAGATATTAAATATTTATTAAACTCTCAACAATCATTTGTATTAGAGGGGGGGGAACTGCATTCCCAATCTGAATGATTTGTTTAGATTTATTCCCACTAATTTTATAATCTTCAGGAAATCCTTGAATTTGTTTTAATTCATCAGGTAATAAACATCTTAAATAATAACCTTTTTTATTTTGTAATGGAACAAATAATCTTGGTTGTCTAGCATATGTACATATAATTGTTTTACTTGGTTTACGTATATCAATAATTTCTCCACCAACTGGTATTCTTTTACCAAATGTTAATCTATTTGGATATGCTTTATCTTTATAAACATAATCTCTCTTTTTTGCTAATAATATTAAATTTGGGTGTGGTTTTTTATCTATATCATCTAAATCTTCATCTTCATCATTTTCTAAATCTTTAATAATGCATTCATCTGGTATAGTAGACATATCAAAATCATCTTTATTAATTTTAACTGCTCCTTCCATACTAAATTTTATAATTTCTTTTAAATTTGGTTTTTCATCAATTTTATCTGGAAATACAAAAGTTTTATTTAATGATTTTTTAATACCAACTATAATTAACCTTTCTCTACTTTGAGGAATATTATATTCATGACATTTTAATACTTCATATACAATATCATAACCTAAATCATTAAATTCTTTTTCAATTACATCAATGTATTTTTCACCATTATTTGTTAGTCTTTTTGATAATCCTTTTACATTTTCACCTATAATAAAATCAGGTTCAATTAATCTTGTTGCTCTCAAAAATTCTCTAAATAATGTATTTCTAGGATCATCTGGTAATTTTTTTCCAGCATTTGAAAATCCTTGACATGGAAATCCAGCAAATATTAAATTTACAATACCTTTATATTCAGTAAATTCTTCATCATTTGTTTTAATTATATTACCATTGCCTAATAATTTACAATTTTCAAAATTTAATTCATGAGTTTTTTGAAATATTTTTTCTAATTCTGAATATGCTACTAATTCACATCCTGAATTTACTATACCATGTGAATCGCCGCCCATTCCAGAAAATAAACTGATACATTTCATATTTTTATAATTAAGTAAATATATATTTTTTTCAAATTTTTATAAATAATATTATATTTATATTTTTAAATAAATAATATTATGTGTCATAAAAATCATAAATGTAATTGGTGTAATAAAAGAAAATCTGATATTTTAATTATAAACATATGGTGTAAATGGTATGGTTATAAAATATGTGAAGAATGCTATGATAAAAAGATGAAAGGATATATTAAATATCCTAATATAATTTGAAAATTATGTATATTTATACTGATAATAAGAAATGACATCTCCTAAATCATTAGTTTACAACAATATCCTTTATCCTATGTTTAATACTATCAATCTTCTAGATAATATTTATAATAAAGATTACACTTTACCGCACAAACTGGATAGTAATCCGAGACCATTTAAACGTAGAGTAATACAAATTGAATATCCAAGACATCATAGAGTGCGTCTATGGAAAAAGACAAAATGATGAGATATTATATATACACCCATTCTAATAAATCTACTCTATTATTTATTGGATATAATGTAAAATCATAATGCAATGTTCTTAAACAAGGTTCATTTTGTATTTTTACTTTTGTTTCATAACGATTTATACTTTTACATTTTTTTAATGTATTTAATATAAATCTTATATTTATACTAGTATTTACATTTACTATATCCATATCATTTATATCTAAATCCTTCATTATTAATTCATATATATATCTTAAATCATAATATTTTGTTTTATATCCACCCCATACAACATTTGGATTTATAATAGTTAATAATCCTAATGTTTTTATAGTTAATATATCATATTTAAATGTATTAATAAATCTTTTAAAATATTTATAATCATTATTTACATATTTGTATATATCTACTTTAATATTGTCATAATATTTTTCATATACTGTTTTATTACAAGTAGTAAAAGATATCTTATCTTCTAAATCTAAAATATCTATTATATTTTTTATTATGTGACCTGTTATATAAATGTTGTTTATATCCATTTTATATTATTACTGTTTTCTTTTTAATACTTTTTTACTAGTCTTTTTACCTCCCTTTTTACCACGTTTCTTTTTAATAGATTTATGTCTCTTTTTACCAGCAGTCATAACAAAATTTTTTTTAGTTTTTGGATTACCAATTGTCACTAATTCATATTCAGATGACCATTTTACACATTGTTGCTTCTTTATATTGGTCTTCATATCGGACTCTATCCTAGTCTTCATCTCCTGTAGCTTCCGCTTCATATCTGACTCCATCTTGGACTTCATCTCCTGGAGCTGATGCTTCATATCGGTCTTCATCTTCTGACTCTGTTGCTTCATATTGGTTTTTTGTAGACATGGTGGCTTACCATATTTTTTTAAGTATTTGCTCAAATCCATTCTTTTAAGACGTTTTTTATCAAAAATAGATTCTTCTCCTGCTTCAATATCTTCAATATCACATCCCATTACATCATTTAGTGCTATTTCAGAAATAGTTTTAACATCAGTTAATATATTATCATTTAATGCAATTTCTATACCATTTTCACCTAAATCTTCTCTGACTTTTTCAGCACCAAACGGAGCAAATGGTTGTATTAACAAACTATTTTTCATATTTATTTCATGTTTAATATTTCCTGGAGCATCATCAACAATAAACGTATTAAATGCATTAAATTGTGGAAAATTCTCATATACTTTTGTTAAATTTTTTGGATAATCATCCTCTTCACCAGTTTCTTCTATAATCATATCTTCTGCTCCATAAGCAAATAAGAAAAAATCATCTCCTAAATCTAATAATTCTGTTAATTTATCTCTAATATGATATGCATATTCTTGCTCTGAATAAGTCCATAAAGCTACTTTAATATTTGGTTCGCTTTTATAATAATCAAATAATTCTTGTAAATATGGTCTTGGTATAATTATACCATGTTCACCATCCTGATCACCATCTATAATAGGATTTAATCTTTCTTGATATTCTGGTTCAAGTTCATAAAATAAATGTCTATATTGTTTACCCATATAATGTATTAAAGTTTCATCAATATCAAATACAACTAGTAATTCTTTTGACATACTTATAATATATTTATTTATTTTTAATTTTTGTTAATTTATAAGTTGTTGTCATTTCACGATTATCTAATTGTTCCATTGCTTTTTCTACTAATCCAATATCTGTAATTACTTTTGAAAGATTATTTTTGATATTCTCTTTATTTAAAGGTTTTTTACTATTACGTGCACTACATTTTAACTTACCACTTTCTGTATTTAAATCTGTAATATTGTATTGAACCATAAAATCAGTTAATTGTGGTTCAATTTCTTTATTTCTAATTTTTTTTAGATCTCTTAATTTAGATTCCATTTCTGAAATTTGTATATCTAACATTAACCATCGTTTTACTTTTTCTTTAAAATTAATTAGATCACTTTGTGGAATTTGAACGGGTTCCATATTATTGTCCATATACATATATTATATTATAACTTTTAAATCTTTTTTTAAAATTAAACTTTATATTTATTTTATATTATTATAATATATGGCCGATATTTATGATACTGAATATTTAGCAGGATTAAGTGAAAAAAATTATGAAGAAGCAATGAAAGTTCAATGGCCATGGGCTGCCGATCAAATAGATTTTACTAGAGCAAGTGATCGTAATGTTGATGAATTTGGTAAAAGTGATAGTGTTGATATGTTAACAAGTGAAATAAATAATGGAAGAATGCATGATATAGATAAACTAATTGATGATAGTATTATTTCTCAAGAAACTATTATTATTGATACTCAAAGTACTGATAGTGTTAAAGGTATATTAGAAGAAACAAATTTAAGTAGATTGTTTTTTTCTCCACAAAATATTGAAGCATTACAAAGTATGATTAGATTTTATGTAAGTAAATTAACAAATGGTCATATTGTTTCAAAACAATCGCCAGATGAATTATTTATTGTTATGAGATCTATATTACTTCAATACGCTAATTTTATCAATACAAATGTTTTACAAGAAATTAAAAGATTAAATAGTAAAGTTGTCCGGATATGTAGTGATAAAGTTGCTCAAGAAGTATTACAATATGGTAAATATGTTGTTGATTTACAAAATTTACCTGTTCCATTAGATAATCCTCATTATGCTAATAAAAATAATTTTACCTATGATATTAGCAATTTACCACAATAATTTAACACAATAATTTAACACAATAATTTACAACAATAATTTACAACAATAATTTAATTATTTAAATACTAATTAATTTATTTAACTATGATATTGAATGATTTTCCATTACATTCTAATGATATAAATATCATTCAAAATTGGAAAGATACATTCGATAAACCATTATTTATTAGTGGTGTTTTAGGTATAGGTAAAACATCATTATATGAAACTATTTTAAAAGAATATACTGTTGTTGTAATTGAATATAAATTAATTAAAAATTTTAAAACATATATAGAAAAAACTATTAATGAAAGCGATATTTCTATAATGTTTGATTCAACTCGTAAATATAAAGCTATTATATTTGATAATATATCTTATAAAGATCGTCATTTAATTCAATATTTAAAATCTTTTAGTAAAAAAAAGTGTAAAACACCAATTGTAATAACTTGTAATGATTTTAATAATAAACAAATTCAATCTATATCAAACAATTGTTATCATATTTATTTAAAATATACTTATGAACAGTTTTATATTAAATCTAAAAACTTATATCCAAATATAAAAGATGAGTTGATAAGTGATAGTAAATTTAATTTTCATATGATATCATCTAATATAAACTTTTATGATACAAATTATAATGCATTGGATAGTTTTATAGATAGTCGTATTTTAGATATAAATATATTAAATGATAACTTTAAAAAAAAAATAAATACAAAAACATTATTTACAATGTATAGTTGTGATTATAATTCAATCATTTTAAATATATTAGATGATATCATTAAATTTAAATCTAATAATATAAATGATATTTGTAAAATATATGAAAATATGATAATATATGACAATTATGAAAGTAAAAAACTTACATATGATATATCATCTATTGATATATCTATATTATATAGTATTTATTTACCATATACTATAATTCATTCTAATAATATTAAATTATCTAAGACTATATCATACAATAGTTATACTAGCAAATCTCTAATATATACTCATTTAAGTAATATTAGTGATTTATATTATAATAAATATTTTTACATACTCAAATGTTTAATCGACAAAAAGTATGATAATGTAAAAAATTTTAAAATATATAATAAACAATTTAATATTTATATTAAATTATATGAATATTTGTATAATACAAAAATATGTAAAAAATCTATTAAAAAGTTATACACTATATTAAAATAAATATGTTTGCCGTTTTTAATCATGATGAATTTCCAATTGTTAAAGTCACATTAAACAATAATATTGAAAATAGAGAAGACTTTGAAAACTTTTTAAATGAATGGTTAAGATTATATGATAACAATGAATACTTTAGTTTTGAATTTGATACCAGAAATGTTGGTTTCATAAATCCAAAATATAGCGTATTAATGTCTTTATTTATTAAAGAACTTAAAAAACGTGATATACAATATTTAACAAGTAGTCGTATTTATGTATTCAATAAATTTACTAAATACTTATTAGATTTAATATTTTTTATACAAAAACCAGTAGCTACAGTGTATATACATTATAATGAAGAAATCATTACTATTGAACCTTAAACAACTTTATATTGTAATATCTTGTAATAAATATATATGACACTAAATATTTAAAAATATTAGATAATATAATATAATATAATATGATTGATAATAAATCAATCAAAAAATTAATAATTATTACATTTATTTTAGATTTATTCTTATTCGGAACAATATATTATAATAAAAATAAATTATTTGATTGCATTTGGATATCTAGTGTAATAGTATGTCATATATTATTTTATTATAGTTTAATTAATTATAATGTATATATATTAAATATTTTACACTATTTAATATTTATTTTACCATCATTGTCATTATTTACAAATAATATTTTCATTAATATTATTTCTTTTTTAGTAATAATATTGATACAATTTTTGTGGATATATGAAAAAAAATGTATATTAAATGAAAATGATAAACAATTTGGATTTGGGAATGAATTACATTATTATGTTATTTTATTATCATCATTATTAGCACTTAATATTGGATATAATTTAAACTACTTTATATTGTAATATCTTGTAATAAATATATAAACCATAAAAGTTTTTAGCAATAATATCTAATATATTATATGATATATTTTTATAAGGTGTTGGCATCATTGCTGCTACACCATAAATTGACCATACTATAAATACAAATAAAAACAATTTATATCCTACTTTTGTTTTTTTTGCATAATTTTCATATATAATTTTAAATGATAATATAAAAAATATAAAACCTAATGGTATGCCAATATATTTTGATATTACACCAGTTTCACCTAAATAACCAAATAATAACATAAG
>Ga0209534_10003143_pt1 | contig 15856 bp, 13 predicted proteins | sample COG_07_FD_184751 | JGI IMG/M metagenome (GOLD analysis project Ga0209534, IMG submission 184751) | Pelagic Microbial community sample from North Sea - COGITO 998_met_07 (SPAdes) (version 2) | ecosystem: Environmental > Aquatic > Marine > Neritic zone/Coastal water | place: Helgoland, sampling...
TTGTTCGAAATGACAAAATTTCTATTGAGGAAATTAATAAGCTAAATCCACAGTATATTGTAATTTCTCCTGGCCCATGCACACCCAATGAAGCGGGCATTTCACTCGAGCTAATTGAAGCTTTTAAGGGTAAAGTTCCCATTTTAGGGGTTTGTCTCGGACATCAATCAATAGGGCAAGCGTTTGGCGGAAAAATTATTCATGCACAAACTATCATGCATGGGAAAACCTCAAAAATATCTCATAATAATAAGGGCGTATTTAGAGGTATTAAAAATCCTTTCATTGCAACAAGATATCATTCGTTAGTAATTGAAAAGCAAACCCTACCAAACTGTTTCGATATAACAGCTTGGACTGATGATAATGAAATTATGGGAATCAAACATAAAGAATTAGCAATCGAAGGTGTTCAGTTTCACCCAGAATCTATTTTGAGTGAGCATGGACATGACTTATTAAAAAATTTTTTAGATCAAAATGAGTAATCACTTTACAAGCATTATTAGCTCTCTTATAAATCAACAAGATTTATCCTTTGAGGATATGCAATCTGCTATGAACCAGATAATGTCTGGAGAGATAAACCCAATCCAAATTTCTGGTTTTATGGTTGCTCTTCAAATTAAAGGACCAACAATTGATGAGATAGCTGCTGCGGCCGAAGTGATGAGGGAGGTTTCAAATAAAGTAAAAATAACAAGTAAGCAAAATTTGATTGATACCTGTGGGACCGGTGGCGATAGTCTGCAAACTTTTAATGTATCTACACTTGCGGCCATTGTAGCCGCATCAGCAGGAGCCATTGTTGCAAAGCATGGAGGCCGTTCTGTTTCATCAAAATCTGGTAGTGCTGATGTATTAGAATCATTGGGCGTAAATGTTAATTTAAATTTTTCTCAACTTGGAAATCTTGTTGATGATATTGGTATTGGTTTTATGTTTGCCCCTAATTATCACCCTGCAATGAAACATGTTGCTCCTGTCAGAAAGGAATTAAAACTCAGGACCATTTTTAATTTACTAGGACCCTTAACCAACCCAGCTTCAGCAAAAAATCAAGTGGTTGGAGTTTACGGTAAAGAATTGACTATTGTTTTTGCCGAAGTTTTGAAAAAATTGGGTAGTCATCATGTACTTTCCGTTCATGGTGATGATGGTATGGATGAGATATCAATTACGGGTAAAACACATATTGCCGAACTTAAAAATGGAAAAATTTTAGAGTATGAATTTAACCCACAAGACTATGGATTTGAATTGGGAAGAATTGAAGATATTGAGGTTACTGATATTGAAAGCTCAAAAAAAATGATGCTTGGTGTTCTGAACGGAGATAAAAATACGGCTCGCGATATTACAATTTTAAATGCAGGGGCAGCACTTTATGTGTCAGGTATCTGTAAAGATTTTGTTTCAGCTTTTGAAGTTTCAGGTCAAATGATTGATCAAGGCCTTGCCATTAAAAAACTTAAACAATTAATTAAAAAATCAAATGAGTAATATTTTAAATAAAATTTTGGCGACAAAATCTTCAGAAATTGCTGAAGCAAAAAAAAGTATTTCAATTGATCAGCTTAAGGAACAAATTTTAGAACTTAATAAGCCAAGAGACTTTATTCAAGCATTAAGAGAAAAACATTTAAACTCCGAAGCAGGTGTGATCGCTGAGATTAAAAAAGCCAGTCCATCTAAGGGCATTATTAGAGAGAATTTTGACCCTGTATTAATTGCACAGTCATATGAGAAGGGAGGCGCAGCCTGCTTATCAGTCTTAACTGATCGGGATTACTTTCAAGGACATCCTGATTTTATTAGGCAAGTAAAGTCGAGCTCAACACTTCCTGTATTAAGAAAAGATTTTATTATTGATCCTTATCAAATTTACGAATCAAGAGCGTTAGGGGCTGATTGTATTTTGTTGATTGTAGCGGCACTAGATTTAGAGAAAATGAAGGAATTAGAGAGCATTGCGAATGATTTAGGTATGGCTGTATTAGTGGAATCTCATAACCAGCTAGAGTTAGATGCTGCGTTAGAATTAAATACACCATTAATGGGGATAAATAATAGAGACCTTAAAACATTTGAGGTGTCATTAAAAACATCAATAGTTTTAGTCAAATCTATCAAGGATAGAATACCTATTACCGAATCAGGAATTTTTGATCATGAGGATATAAAGTTGATGAATGAAAATCATATTAATACTTTTTTAGTTGGGGAAGCATTTATGAGACAAGATGAACCTGGTGAAGCTCTTAAAGAACTTTTTTATAATTGAGTTTTAAAAAATGACAATGTTAAAAAGACCGAGACGAATGCGAGAAAGTAGTTTTTCAAGAACACTCATGCGTGAAAATAATATCTCAGTAAATAATCTGATTTATCCTATGTTTGTAATTGAGGGAAGAGGTATTCGACAAGACATAGAGTCAATGCCAGGTATTCAAAGATTAAGTATTGACGAATTAAAAAAAGATGCTTCTGAATGCTATCAATTAGGCATTCCAGCCATTGCTATTTTTCCTTACATCGATAAAAAATTAAAAACGAACGATGCAAGTGAAGCATTTAACGATAACGGTCTTGTTCAAAGGGCAATAAGAGAGCTAAAAAAAGAAATTCCTGGGCTTGGTGTTATATCAGATGTCGCACTTGATCCATTTACATTGCATGGACAAGATGGACTCATTGATAAAGCCGGTAATATATTAAATGATGAAACAGTCAGTATTTTAACCAAACAAGCTATCAGCCATGCTAAAGCAGGTGCTGATATTGTGGCTCCCTCAGACATGATGGACGGGAGAGTGCATAGAATTAGAAAGTCTCTTGAAGAGAATAAATTTATAAATACAAAAATTTTAGCTTACTCTGCGAAATATGCTTCTTCATTTTATGGCCCATTTAGAGATGCAGTTGGTTCATCAGAGCTATTGGGTAAATCCTCAAAGAAGACGTATCAAATGGATCCTGCAAATAGTGACGAAGCTTTAAATGAAGTGGAATTAGATATTCAGGAGGGAGCTGATATGGTCATGATTAAACCTGGTATGCCTTATCTTGATATAGTTTTTAGAGTTAAACAGACTTTCAATAAACCAACTTTTGTTTATCAAGTTAGCGGAGAATACGCAATGATTATGGCAGCATCCTTGAAAGGATGGCTAAATCAAGATGATGTTGTTTTAGAGTCACTGATTTCATTTAGAAGAGCAGGAGCCGATGCAATTATTACTTATTTTGCATTAGAGGTAGCGCGGTTGATGGATTTAAAGCAGTAATATCTAAAGATAATACTTTTTTAACATTCAACCCTCTGTTCAGCAGAAAATTTTTTTTAAAATCAAAAAAGTCATTTTCAAAATACACCTTTATTTCAGCTGGTATAGATAAATTCTTTAAGTAAATCGTAGGAATAGACTTTACTGAATGCTTACCCTCTTTGGCATTCATTTTTACTTCTTTAAAATCATAAGACAATTGACTATTTAGAAGAACGTACTCTACGTCTTTTAGATTATCAGCAAATAAATTTATCTTAATTTCGGGAAACTTTGGAATTACGCCTTGTGATAATTGATTCATCAGATGCGGTTTAAAATTTTTAAATACACCCATCACCTCGAGCGCTTGAGTTTTGAATTGCTGTAAAAACTCAATATCTATATTTAGATTAAAAATTTTATTATATTCATCAATCGCTTTGTCAATTTGTGAATTTGTTGGGAGGTTAACATTTTCATTAATGCCTAATGATTTCGCAGCTTTTTTCTTGGCATACAAATAATCTTTAATGCCCTCCTCCATAATCAATTGAGCAGCAAGATTAGCAACTGATAATTTTATATTTTTAGATGACATAATATTTAACTACACTAGTTAATCACAAAGTATGAATTATCAAAGGGTGGATATTCTTCATAAAAATATTCGTATAAACCGTTTTCATCTGCGTTATTCGTCATTCCTGTTTTTTTATTGATCTTATATGGAATAATGCCTTCAGGTTTTACTAAATTTTTAATTGGATAATCCTTAAGTAGGGGTCTCATATAATCAATCCAAATCGGTAAAGCTGCTCTTGAACCTGTTTCTTTATTGCCTAATGATTTTGGTTGATCGAAGCCCATCCAAGTCACAGTCACTATGTCAGAATTAAACCCAGCAAACCATGCATCCATCAAATCGTTTGTAGTGCCTGTTTTGCCAGCAATATCAGGGCGTTTTAGAGTTTTAGCTTTTCTTGCCGTACCATTGTTGATGACTTCTTTTAATAAGTCATACATGATAAATGCATTTCTAGGATCAATAATTCTTGGGGTTTCTTCATTGATTAATCCAGCCTGAAGTTTAATATTTCGCCCCTTAGAATCAATAATTCTATCAATATAATAAGGTGTTTTAAGGTAGCCACCATTAGCAAAAACACTATAGGCTCTCACCATCTCCCAAGCTGTTGCTTCCCCAACGCCAAGGGCCATAGATAGGTAAGGTTTATATTTTTTTGGATTAAAGCCAAAGCGCGCAATATAATCAAGAGAATATTCAGGACTAATATGTTTTAAGATCCTTATTGAAATCAGATTTTTTGATTTTGCTAAGCCATCTCTAAGTCTGATAGGCCCAGAAAATTTTTCGTTATAATTTTGAGGGACCCAATTTTCATTCGTGCCAAGGTCTTTAGCCAATATTTCTAAAGGCCCATCATTAATGATTGTAGAAGGAGTAATTCCTTTTTCAAGCGCACTTGAAATAATAAATGGTTTGAAAATTGATCCGGGTTGACGATGTGCTTGGGTCACATGATTATATTTATTTTTTTTAAAGCTAAAGCCACCCACTAGCGCAACAATTGCACCTGTATTTGGGTCCATTGAAATCAATGCGCTTTCAACTTCAGGAAGTTGTGTAACAACCCAATCCCTTTTCTTTTTAAAAAACCTCATTACGGAGCCAGGCTTAATTAATTTTTCCTCCGGCTTTTCCTTAGCCAAATCTTTTTTTAAAGGACCTAAATTTTTTTTATAGATTGTGATGAACTGATTATTTTTTAAAAAAACTTCAATCTTGTATGGTTGAGTTGATAAGACAATGCCAGGAATAAAATTGTTATAAGTTTTAAATGGCCTTAAAGCTTTTCTTAAGAATTGTTTTTTTGTTTTTTTGTCATTGAAGCTTTTATCATTTAGGTTAACAAATCCCTCAGGAATTCTTAAGGGTTGTCGATTCATGTAATTAATAATGCCATTTTCGACTGCCTGATTTGCGACACTTTGATTCTTTTTCTTGATGGTCGTAATGACTTTTAACCCACTTGTGTAGATGCTGTTGCCATATTCATCATGTAATACTTTTCTGACCATTTCTGCAATGTAGTCTGCCTGAATTTCGTAACGAATATTTTTTTCAACAAGATCAAGATGTTCTTCGAGTGCCAATATATATGAGGGTCTATCAATAAAGCCATATTTATACATATTATTTAATACAGTATGTTGTCTTGCTATAGCTAAATCGGGATTAGATAAAGGATTATATCTACTGGGAGCCTTGGGTAATCCAGCCAATAATGCAATTTCAGCTAGATTTAAATTCTCGAGAGTTTTATTAAAGTAGGTATTGGCAGCAGCGGAAAAGCCAAACGATCTTTGTCCAAGATAAATTTGATTTATGTAAAGCTCAAGAATTTCCTCTTTAGTTAATTTATTTTCAATTTTTAATGATAGAAGAATTTCATTAAATTTTCTTTTGAGTGTTTTTTCAGAAGACAAAAAGAAATTTCGAGCAACTTGCATGGTGATAGTACTTGCCCCCTCTCTGCTCTGTCCCGTAAAATTTTTTACCGCTGCTCTAATGATACCAATCAAGTCAATACCTGGGTGCTCAAAAAAACGCCTATCCTCAATAGCTAAAATAGCATTTATCATTTTTTGGGGAACATTTTCTATGGAAATAAAATCTCTCCGCTCCTCGCCAAATTCTTGAATTAGATAATTATCTTTTGTGAAAATTTGTAATGGTTCTTTGGGGCGATATTTCGACAGACTCTCAACATCAGGCAGCGTTGGGTATATAAGTGTTACTGTAAAAATTATAGTTGCTAAGCCCGCAATACCAATAAGGAAAGAGAGAAGCAAAAAATTTTTTATCTTTGAAATCATGGAATTGATTTTTTAATTTTATAATCGATATAAGTATATTATAGAGCTGAACATTTTCATTATAAGTTTTAATTGATTTATAATTTTATTTTGGCTAGGGCTAAATATGAAAAAATATAAAAATATTTACCTAATAGGTTTGATGGGTTCAGGTAAAACGACTTTAGGTAAAGTTTTGTCTAAAAAATTGGATAAACATTTTTATGATAGTGATCAGGTAATTGAGGAAAAATTGGGCGTTAATGTGCCAATGATTTTTGAGTATGAGGGAGAGGCTGGTTTCCGTGAGAGAGAAAAAGATATTTTGAAAGAGCTTGTGAGCAAACAAAATATTGTTTTAGCGACAGGGGGAGGCATCATTCTTTCAGAATCTAATCGTGATCTTCTAGTAAAAAATGGAATAGTGATATATTTAAAATCTAATCAAAAAGATTTGATTTTAAGAATGAAAAATGACAAAACTAGGCCATTATTAAAAAATGGTAACGTTGAATTAATTATTAAAAAATTATGTCGGGAACGAGAGCCTCTATATGAGGAGATTGCAGACTTCAAGATAACTACAAAAAATAAAAGAATTCATGAAGTCGTTAACGAAATCATTACGGTAATTGAATAAATACATGAAAACTATTAATATTAAATTTGATGATCGAAGTTACCCTATTTATATTGGCCAAGGTTTAATCTCAGATTATGAGCTAATAAGCCAACACTTACCGCATAAAAAAATTGTAATCATTACAAACGATTTTATAGCTGATATCTACTTAGACTCACTTAAAAATTCTTTATCGCCTCATAAGGATGTAATCACAATCATCTTGCCTGATGGAGAAAAAAATAAAAATACGGATTCATTAAATGTCATTTATTCTGAACTACTTAAAAATAAAGCAGATAGAAATACCACACTCATTGCCTTAGGAGGCGGTGTTATCGGAGATCTCACTGGCTTTGCGGCAGCCACTTTCATGAGAGGAATAAATTTTATACAGATACCCACTACATTACTCTCACAAGTCGACTCATCCGTGGGTGGGAAAACGGGCATTAATCATCCTTTAGGTAAAAATATGATAGGCGCTTTTTATCAACCAAAGTGTGTCATAACGGATGTAAATGTCTTGAGTACATTACCGAGGCGAGAGCTATCAGCAGGTTTAGCGGAAGTTATTAAGTATGGCCTAATTAGAGATGTAAGGTTTTTTGAATGGCTTGAAGATAATATTCAATCGCTAGTTACAATGAATTTAGACCTTTTAATTGAGGCCATATTGCGATCTTGTCAAAATAAAGCAGATGTTGTTGAGGCGGATGAATTTGAATCAGGTATCAGGGCAATATTAAATTTAGGGCACACTTTCGGGCATGCGATTGAAGTCGCACAAGGCTACGGTAACTGGCTCCATGGGGAGGCGGTTAGCGCAGGAATGGTGATGGCAGCAAAGTTATCACAGAGCATGGATTGGCTATCAGATAAAGATGTAAAACGAATCATTAAACTGATAAAAAGTGCTGGGTTACCTACGAAACCCCCTACAATTTCTGTCGAAAAATATTTAGAGCTCATGATGCTAGATAAGAAAACAAAGGACGGCCAAATTAATTTAGTGCTTCAAAAATCAATAGGAGATGCAGTCTTAACCAATATCTACGATCCTTTAAAGCTTCGACAAGTTTTAGAATCTTCGCATTAAAGTTCTATTCTCATGAATTTAAAACCTTTTGCTGCTGATCCGAAAAAAAGTTTTGGAAGGCAATTTAAAGAGGCCTCTTCAAAACTTCGAAATGACTTTCAAAGAGATCGTGACCGCATTATTCATTCAGGGGCTTTTAGGAGGCTTGAATATAAGACTCAAGTGTTTGTTAATCATGAAGGCGATATGTTTAGGACACGACTGACGCATTCACTAGAAGTTGCCCAAATTGCAAGAGGAATCTCAAGAACGCTTGGACTGCATGAAGATTTAGCAGAGGCTATTGCGCTTGCTCATGACTTAGGACATACCCCTTTTGGACATGCAGGCCAAACAACGTTAAATCAATTAATGAAGGAGTACGGTGGGTTTGAACATAACCTTCAATCGTTGAGGATTGTTGATGTATTAGAAAATGATTACGTTGATTTTAAGGGCCTTAACCTAACATTTGAGACAAGAGAGGGGATATTAAAACACTGTTCAAATAAAAATGCCTTAAAACTAGGTCGTATTGGGGAGCGTTTTATCCAAAAAAAACAACCTTCACTGGAAGCACAACTCGTAAACTTTGCTGATGAAATTGCCTATAACCATCATGATATTGATGATGGTTATCGTTCAGGGCTGGTAACATTTGATCAATTAAGAGATTTACCATTTTTTAATGAAATTAGCTCTGAAGTAAAATCAGAGTCACCTTCAATTAACGAGAAACAGTGTATCAAGTCAACCATTAGAAGAATGATGAATATTTTTATTATGGACTTATGTCAATATTCACAAGCACAATTTGATAAAGAAAAGTTCAATTGCATTGATGATGTTAGGAATGCGAAACCTATGGTTGGATTATCAGAAGATTTGACAAAAAAACAACAATCCCTGAAGCAATTTTTAAGAGAGGCCCTTTATCTGCATCCAAGAGTTCAAGTGATGACAGAAAATGCTCATGAGGTTATTAATTTACTATTTAAAAAATTATTGCAAAATCCAGGTTTAATAAACATCGATGAGCATCATAACCAAAATGATCTAGCTAAATTTGTATCAGATTACATCGCGGGTATGACAGATCGTTTCGCGATCCAAACTTTTGAAAAACTTTGCCAACACTAAGACCCCAATCAAGTAAAACAAGCATATTCTAGTGATTTATCATAAGATTTGTTGTATTTATACAACAAAAATAATCAAATGTATCAAAAAAAAGACAAAAAGCTTGCGAAGGAGCATCTAACTGAAGGATAATGTGACTAACTTCTTAAAGTTTTTTTATTTTAAGAATGTTATAAAAAGCTTTAAAAATTTTTAAATCAAGGAGAAACATATGAATAACAAAATAAAAGCAGCAGTAGCAGGTGCAGTATTAGCATCAGCTTCAGTAGCTAATGCCGGTATTACATGGGACGCGGGTGAGTGGACTGTGGATATGAACGGTAACGTGAATGCGTTCGCAATTTTTGCTGATAACAAAGATTCAGGTACTCAAATTGCTGGTGGTCTTGCTAACACAAGTACTGGCCAAAAAAACAGCGAGAATACTTCTATCTCAACAGGTCTTTTACCATCATGGTTAGGCTTTACAGCAACAACTCGTCAAAATGACCTCGATACTTCAGTAACGATTTCATTCCAACCGGGTGCTGGTGGTAACCAAGCTCTTCAGGGTGGTGGTAACACTGAGAATCGTCAAGCATTCTTAACTTTTGGTGATAAATCATGGGGTTCTGTTAAAGTTGGTAAAGATCTTGGTATCTTTGGTTCAACAGCAATTCTAAACGATATGACACTTTTAGGTGTTGGTTCGAACGGTGCAGGTACTCAACATAACGGTGGTGCTGCAGGTACAACTACTACTCTTGGTGGTATCGGTACAGGTTATATATATGCTGACTGGAAAGGTCAAATTGCATATACAACACCAAACATGAATGGTTTTGCTCTTACTGCTGGTATTACTCAGCCATGGAACACAACGAACCTTTCAACTGCATCAGCAACATCATCAGGCGGTTCTGATATGTATGCAGTAGAAGCTCAAGCATCATATTCATGGACAGGCGATTTCGCTGGTAAATTATGGGTTGGTGCATTTGGCCAAGAAGTTCAAAATTTAACAGGCGCTAATATTGCTGGCTCAACAGACGAAGATGCAAGTGCTTTTGAAGCGGGTATCTCAACAAGTATCATGAATATTGGTCTAGTTGGTTATGCATACAGTGGTGAAGGTGTTGGTACAACAGGTATGTTGTCTGATGGCTTCAGTAATGATGGTAAATCACGTGATTCTGACGGTGGTTATGTTCAGGCAACTTACGTGATTCCAATGGGTACTAAGTTAGGTATATCATATGGTATTTCTGAACTAGATGATAACGCTACTGACGCTGGACTAAACCTTGTTAAGCAGAACGAAAGAGTTACTGTTGGTGCTTATCATCCTCTAACTAAACATCTAAATTTAGTTGCGGAATGGTCAAATGTTCAGTCTGAGTCTAACGGCCCACAATCTGATCTAGAAACAAATGTCATATCAGTAGGTGCGATCTTATTCTTCTAGGATTTAATTCTTAAGAGAACGCAATACTAAAAAAGGCTCCCTCGGGAGCCTTTTTTTTATTCAATGGATTTAATTTCTAACTCCTTAATTTTGCGAGTAATGGTATTCCTTCCGATACCTAATAATTTTGCTGCCTCTACCTTTCTTCCTTTAGTAAATTTAAGCGCTTGTGCAATCAGCTCTTTTTCAAAAAGATTTGTATAGTCTTTAAAAATCTCAACTTCTCCTGTGAGGAGGATTTTGGAAACCTCCCTCCCTAAGTTTTCTTTCCAATTTGATGATGACTCAGTTCCAGAGGATACGGGCTCACTATTCAGTTCAGCAGGTAAATCACTGACATTAATGACATTTCCAGGCGCCATTACCGTTAGCCAATGACAAATATTTTCAAGTTGCCTCACATTTCCTTGCCAGAATAGGTTCTTAAAATATTCGATGACCTCTGGTGAAAGTGATTTTAGTTTTACATTTAATTGTTTAGCACTTTTATTTAAAAAGTATTGAGAAAGCAGAGGAATGTCCTCAATCCTTTCACGAAGAGGCGGGACCTTGATACGTATAACATTAAGCCTATGAAATAAATCTTCCCTAAACTTCCCTGATGACACTAATGATTCTAGGTCTTGATGGGTGGCGGCAATCACCCTAACATCAACAGAAATTAAATCCTGTCCCCCCACTCGATAAAATTGCCCTTCACTCAACACACGTAACAGACGTGTTTGCAAATCAATAGGCATATCACCGATCTCGTCTAAGAATAATGTCCCTTGATCGGCTTGCTCAAACTTACCCTTTCGTTGAGCGCTTGCGCCAGTAAATGCACCCTTCTCAAAACCAAATAGCTCAGCCTCTAAAAGATCATTGGGGATAGCTGCAGTATTAATCGCAATAAACTCGTTGTTTTTGCGGTGGCTATTTTTATGAATCGCCTTAGCCACCAATTCTTTTCCAGAACCCGATTCGCCATTGAGTAACACCATGGCATTAGACTGACTCAAACGTCCAATTGCCCTAAACACGTCCTGCATCGATTTTGCTTGGCCAATAATTTCAGGTAGGTCACCCAGCACTTCATTATCATTTTTTTTACTAGTAGATTCGAGTGCTTGTTCAATGATATTGATCACTTTATTGATATCAAAAGGCTTGGCAATATACTCAAAGGCTCCCTTTTGAAAAGCTGTCACAGCCGTATCTAAATCTGAATAAGCGGTCATGATGATGATAGGAATTTCTGGAAATTTATTTTTTACTTTGGTTAAAAATTCAATACCAGATTCACCAGGCATTCTTATGTCACTGATAATTGCTTGAGGTTTTTCATGATTAAATTTGTTGATCGCTTCATTCGTGTTAGGAAAACATTCAAAAGTGATATTAGCTTTTGTTAGCGCCTTTTCAAAAACCCAACGAATTGATTTATCATCATCTAACACCCAGACCTGGCTCATTTTTTCTCCTTGGTTGGCATTAAATTATTTTCAATGGGTAGAATAATAGAAAAAACTGTTTTCCCAGGGACGCTATGGCAGTCAATCATGCCCTGATGAAGCGAGATTAAGTTTTGTGAAAGAGATAAGCCTAAGCCCGATCCATTTTCTTTCCCAGTGACGAGCGGAAAAAATATTTTGTCTATTAATTCATTTTTAATTCCTGGTCCGTTATCAATAATATCAATTCGAATAGCGGTGGCATGTTTCTTTTTTCGGAAAACAATTTGCCTTTCTGCCCTTGTAATAAAAGATAGCTTCATATTGTCCTGATTATTTAATTTCATTGCTTGCGCACCATTTCTCGCAATATTTAAAATGGCTTGAATCAGTTTTTCACGGTCCACAATAAATTCTGGAAGACTAACATCGTAATCTCTGATGAAAGTGATATCACTTGAGAACTCAGATAAAATTAAACTTCTTATTCGCTCTAAAATTTCATGTATGTTGGTTTTCTTATAAACAGGCATCTGATGCGGCGTCAGCATTCTATTCATTAGGTTTTGAAGTCTGTCTGCTTCATTGATAATAATTTGTGTATATTCTTTGAGTGAGTCTTCATCTAACTCTTGTTCAAGTAATTGAGCTGCGCCCCTTAGCCCACCGAGAGGATTCCTAACTTCATGAGCCAGGTTTCTAAGTAATTCTGTATTGGCCTGCTGTTGAATGAACATTCTTTCTTCCCTGGCCACCTTCAATTGCTGATCCATTGGTATCAATTCAATAATAAATTCATCACTAGAATCAATCAAAGCGGTTACAGTTAAACTGACGCAGATTGTTTTTTTCTGATGCGTTTGAAGAAAGTACTCATGTTCCTTATAGCTATTTTTTTGTTGATCAACTTTTTGGAGTATCTTTTTGAAAAAATTATTGGTATCTTCAAAAAATATACTGATATTGTTATTAGCAGCTTGCTTAGCACTAACTTCAAAGAGTGTCTCGGTGCTTGGATTGATATAATTAATAATTAAATCTTTATTACAAACTATAACGGCGGTGACTAATGACTCCATCCCCTCATATTTTATGTTATTGACCTTATCATTCATTATTTTATTCCAAGCTTTCTCAACCTTTAATGGGTGTTGTTAAAAATTTAATGCACAATAAAAGTGCACGATAATTTCACTTAAAAAAAAGCGAGGCTTAGCCCCGCTTAATTTATTGTTCTTATAGGCTGTAGTACATATCAAACTCTATAGGATGTGGTGTCATTCTCATGCGTGTGACATCTTCCATTTTTAGTCCGATATAACTATCGATAAAGTCATCACTAAAAACGCCGCCTCGTGTTAAGAACTCACGATCTTTATCTAACTCAGCTAAAGCCTCTTCAAGGGAAGCGGCAACCTGTGGAATTTTAGCTTCCTCTTGGGCTGTTAAGTCATATAAATCTCTTGTCTCACCATCACCAGGATGAATTTTATTTTGAATACCATCAAGCCCTGCCATCATTAATGCACTAAATGCGAGATATGGATTAGCCGTTGGATCTGGGAATCTTACTTCGATTCTCCTTGCATTATCTGAAGAGACATGAGGAATTCTGATTGCTGCTGATCTATTTTTTGCTGAATAAGCTAGCATCACAGGTGCTTCAAATCCTGGTACAAGACGTTTATATGAATTAGTTGAAGGGTTTGTTATCGCATTGAGTGCTTTACCGTGTTTGATAATGCCACCAATATAATAAAGCGCTTCATCACTTAAGTTAGCATATTTCTTTCCTGCAAAAAGGTTCTTACCATTTTTCCAGATGGATTGATGGACATGCATGCCAGTTCCATTATCGTTAAGGACGGGTTTTGGCATAAACGTGGCTGTTTTTCCATAGTGATGGGCAGTGTTCATGACAACGTATTTCAGAATTTGCGTCCAATCTGCTCTTTCAGTTAGGGATGAAAATTTAGTGCCAATCTCATTCTGACCTGAGCCGGCGACTTCATGGTGATGCACTTCAACTGGAACACCCATTTCTTCGAGAGTGAGACACATTTGAGAGCGAAGGTCTTGTAGTGAATCAACCGGAGGTACTGGAAAATAACCACCCTTAACTCTAGGCCTATGACCCACATTACCACCTTCATGCTCTGTTTTAGAATCCCACTCGGCTTCTTCAGAACTTATTTTTACTGAAGACCCACTCATACCTGAATCCCAGGTAATAGAATCAAAAACAAAAAACTCAGGTTCAGGACCAAAGTAGACTGTATCACCAATACCAGTTTTTTTAAGATACTGCTCAGCACGATTTGCAATTGTTCGTGGATCTCTGTCATAGCCTTTGCCATCTTCGGGATCAACAACGTTACAAGTAAGAATAAGCGTAGATTCCTCCATAAATGGATCAATATTAGCCGTATTAGGATCTGGGAAAAGCAACATATCTGAAGCGTTAATACCTTTCCAACCGGCAACTGAGGAACCATCAAAAGCATGCCCATCTGTGAACTTACTCTTGTCAAATGCAGAGATTGGTACAGTCACATGTTGTTCCTTACCTTTGGTATCTGAAAATCTAAAATCAACGAATTTAACGTTATTACTTTTAATTTTTTTCATTACATTAGCTACCGACATACTATTTACTCCTTAATTAATGTTCTATTATTTTTAAATTATTACGCATTAAGTACGCTTATTGGTGCAATTTTACTTATTTTTATATAAAAATAAACATATTATGTATAAATTGCACTATTTAAGTGCAAATATGTAAAAAAAATGCACCAAACTAATTCAAAAATATTAATTTATGTACATCAAGTGATACGTTTTATAATAATTTTATGACCAAGTTAAATAAAAAATTTGCCGTGTTAGGCCATCCAATTTCACATTCACTGTCGCCCAAGATTCATCAATATTTTGCAAGTCAATTTGCTATAGATCTTGACTACCAGAGAATAGATGTTGAAAGTATGCATTTTAAAAAAACACTTTCTGATTTGAAGCAGAAGGGATATGAGGGGCTAAATATTACATTGCCCCTAAAGTACTTAGCCTATGAAATTTGCGACGAATTATCCCCAAGGGCTGAGCAGACAAAATCAGTAAATACAATTTCTATAAAAAACGATAAGTTATATGGAGATACGACAGACGGCTTGGGGCTTGTGACTGATCTTTTAACAAAAAATGTAAGCCTAGAAAATAAAAAAATATTAGTTATCGGTGCAGGTGGTGCATCTAATGGGGTGATGTTTGATTTGATTTCGCAACAACCTCAAACTATTTTCTTAACTAATAGAACTATATCTAAATCTCATGATATGGCAGACTATTGGACATTATTAGCAAAAGAAAAAGATGTTTTATTAAATATCTTGAGTCCCAAAGAGAACATTACTTTTGATGTAATTATAAACGCAACCTCATCATCTTTAGGGAATGCTAATGCCATATTTCCTGAAAATTTAAAGGGGCATTTTTGGTACGACATGATGTATGGCAAGCAAACACTTTTTTTATTGATGGCTGAACAGAATAAAGCAAAATTTTCTGATGGGTTAGGGATGCTGGTTGAACAAGCCGCCGCCGCATTTAATATATGGCATCACCAAAAACCAGATACCAAGTCAATTTACCAAATTCTATAGGTAATCTTTTAAAAACTTGCCTGTATAACTATTTTTATTTTTGCAGATCTCACTCGGTGTTCCTTCAGCGATAATTTCACCCCCCCCGTCACCCCCTTCTGGACCCAAATCAATAATCCAATCAGCAGTTTTAATCACATCTAAATTATGTTCAATAATTGCTAAAGTATTACCATTTTTTTTCAATTGGTGAAGGACATTTAATAGAAGTTGAATGTCAGCAAAATGCAGACCCGTTGTGGGTTCATCAAGAATATATAGGGTCCTTCCTGTATCTCTTTTCGATAATTCTAGAGCAAGCTTGACTCTTTGTGCCTCACCACCTGAG
>Ga0209534_10003164_pt1 | contig 15797 bp, 10 predicted proteins | sample COG_07_FD_184751 | JGI IMG/M metagenome (GOLD analysis project Ga0209534, IMG submission 184751) | Pelagic Microbial community sample from North Sea - COGITO 998_met_07 (SPAdes) (version 2) | ecosystem: Environmental > Aquatic > Marine > Neritic zone/Coastal water | place: Helgoland, sampling...
GACTTATGATTTGCCATAATTCTTAATTTTATTATTATTAAATAATTGTAGCCCGTAGGGGAATCGAACCCCTCTTACATGGATGAAAACCATGCGTCCTAGCCGATAGACGAACGGGCCATTTTTTATAATCAAAAAACAAAGTCTTGATGAATCTGTTTTTATTTCAAATAGCATGCATTATTTCTAATGCGGTTGCAAAAATACAACTATTTTTAAATGTTACAACTTCTTACTAACTTTTTTTGAAAAAAGTTAAAGTTAATAGGCTTTTGCAAATAAAACACGCTGCTTGGAAGGTTGACCAGAAAACACACAGACACCATCTTCTAACTCTGAATCTATTGGAATACAACGGATTGTAGCCTTAGTAAGTTCTTTTATTTTATCTTCTGTCTCTGCTGTCCCATCCCAATGTGCCGAGATAAATCCAGTTGTTTCTTCTAAAACAGTTTTAAACGCCTCAAATGTTTCCACTTTGGTGATGTGATTGGCTCTAAAATCTAGTGCTTTTTGAAAAAGCCCTGTTTGAATTTCTGTAATTAACGTTTTTACCGTGTCAGTTAAGTCATCCAAAGCCACGACTTGTTTTGTCAAAGTGTCTCTTCGTGCCAACTCTACAGTTCCACTTTCCAAGTCTTTTGGTCCAATTGCTAGCCTTAAAGGCACCCCTTGTAATTCGTGTTGCGCAAATTTAGCACCCGGTCGTTGGGTGGTTCTGTGGTCGTATTTCACAGAAATATTCTCTGCTCTCAAAGCACTCATAATTGCCTCGGCTTTTGTTGTGATTGCAGTCAACTGCTCTTCACTTTTATATATAGGTACAATTACCACTTGGTAAGGAGCTAAGTTTGGAGGCAACACCAATCCTTTATCGTCACTATGTGTCATGATTAATGCGCCCATCAGTCGTGTTGAAACACCCCATGAAGTTGCCCAAACGTAATCTTGCTTGCCTTCACTATTCGCAAATTTAACATCAAAAGCTTTGGCGAAATTTTGTCCTAAAAAGTGAGATGTTCCTGCTTGGAGTGCTTTTCCGTCTTGCATTAGGGCTTCAATACAATAAGTTTCTTCAGCACCTGCAAACCGTTCACTCTCGGATTTGACCCCTTGAATTACAGGAATTGCCATAAAGTTTTCGGCAAAATTTGCATAAACACTATTCATGAGTTTGGCTTCTTCCACGGCTTCAGTTTTGGTAGCATGAGCGGTATGCCCTTCTTGCCATAAAAATTCGGCCGTTCTTAAAAACAAACGTGTTCGCATTTCCCATCGCACCACATTGGCCCACTGGTTAATTAAAAGTGGTAAATCTCTGTAGGATTGCACCCAGCCTTTGAACGTATTCCATATAATAGCTTCACTTGTTGGTCTGACTACCAACTCTTCTTCTAGTTTTGCTTTTGGATCTACTCGAAGTTTGCCTGGATTATCAGGATCATTTTGTAAACGGTAATGAGTTACCACCGCACATTCTTTTGCAAAACCTTCTGCATTTTTTTCTTCAGCTTCAAAAAGACTTTTTGGCACAAACAACGGAAAATAAGCATTTTGATGCCCTGTTTCCTTAAACATACGATCTAATTCTGCTTGCATTTTTTCCCAAATAGCATAGCCATATGGCTTTATAACCATACAACCTCTGACCGCAGAATTTTCAGCCAAATCGGCTTTAACTACAAGTTCATTGTACCATTTTGAATAATCTTCAGATCTTGATGTAAGGTTTTTACTCATATTTTTGTAATTTGGCACAACTATTGCTAATTGTGTTATATAATTGGTTTGACAAAACTAAGTATTTTTGTGACGTTCAACAATTTAATTTAAAGACTTATGAAATTTATTACTTTCTCTAAGAAACAATTGGCACTCGGACTTGTAGTTGGAGTTCTTTTAAGTTTTACCTCTTGCGGATCATTCCAGTATTCTGGAATTTATGATGATGGGATTTACTCTGAAACCAAGCCTGTAGAAGACGTTCAGGAAACTGTTGAAAACTCAGCCAATTCATCTGAATATTATAAAAATTATTTTAAAGAAAAGTCACTTCAAATAGAAGAAGATAATACTGTCTTTACAGATGTTGACTCTTATGGAGGAGCATATGAAGACGACTCTGAAAACACAAATAATTATGCCAGTTGGGGAGAAAATAATAGCAGCGAAACAATTATTAATGTTTATAACAATGATCCTTATTATGGCAATGGATGGGGCTATAACTACCGAAATAACTGGGGATGGAATTTAGGCTGTAATAGTTGGGGCTTTGGCTATTGGCAGCCAAACTATTACAATCCATGGTTCAACCCCTACTGCAACTTCAATTGCTACAATAACTACGGATATGGATATTACAATTATGGATACAATGGTTACAGAGGCCGTTCTTATGCCTACATTAATGGAACTAGAAATGGAAGGTTTAGAAATTCAACCTTGACTGGTCGAAGTGTTTTAAGTGCTACAACAAGAAATAGAGCTAATACGCGTTCTAACACAAGATCTTCAACACGAACAAGAGCCACTTCTCGTCCTACCAACACGAGATCTACAACTCGAAGTAGAACAATTTCACGTCCTACCAATACCAGATCAACAAGAAGCAATTCAACACCACGCCCCACAAGAACGCGATCTTCAAACAGTACAAGTCGACCTAAGACAACCACAAGATCAAATCGATCTACGACACGTTCAAGCGCACCTTCTACAACAAGAACAAGATCAACCTCAACATCAAGAAGTAGTAGAAGTAGCGGAAGCTCTACAAGAAGAAGAAATAATTAGGGGTAACAAAACATATACACAACCTTAGCTTGTTATGTATAATCCCATACAAGGAGATTTTACTATTGGCAAATCTACCCGAAGCAAGCACATATGGTCGTTAAAAATTAATAAATATAATTACATGAAAAATTTAATCTTAGCTCTTGTGGGGAGTCTCTCCATGATAAACGCCTACAGTCAAGACTTATCAGATGCAATACGGTATTCATCAGGTGAAACAGAAGGGACCGCTCGATTTAAATCTATGAGTGGTGCTTTTGGAGCGCTTGGAGGCGACCTGTCTGCAGTGAGTATTAATCCTGCTGGATCGGCTATTTTCAACTTTAGTCATGGTTCGGTGACGGTATCAAATCAAGGCACTTCAAACGATGTGTTTTATGGTTCAAATACACAACGTTTAAAAAACAGCTCTTTTGATATGAATCAAATTGGAGCAGCATTTGTTTTTAACAATAAAGACACCGAATCGTTGTGGGATAAATTTGCAGTGAGTTTATTTTATGAACAACTTCAAAACTATGACAACCAATTTTTTGCGGCAGGAACAACACAAAACTCTATTGGAAGTTATTTTACCGATTATGCGAACGGACTTAAGCTTAGTGAAATTTTAGCACTACCAGGTGAAAATATTTCTCAAGCCTATAGTGGAATTGGATCTGAATTTGGAAGCGACCACCAACAAGCCTTCTTAGGATATGAAAGTTTTATTTTGGAACCTGCTGATGACTCCGATGATGAAAATACTGCATACACCTCTAATATTGCTGAGGGTGATTTCTATCAAGAATACAGCCATGTTTCTACAGGGTATAATGGTAAGTTTTCCGCAAATATTGGATTTCAATATGACAAAAACATCTATTTTGGAATCAACTTAAATTCTCATTTCATTAACTATGAAAGAAGTACTTACTCCTATGAAGATAACACCAACACAGGTTCTACAATAAATCAAGTGAATTTTGCCAACACCCTTTCAACAACGGGAGAAGGTTTTTCGTTACAGCTTGGAAGCATTGTGAAAGTAAGTAATTTTTTAAGATTAGGCCTCACATACGACAGTCCTACTTGGTTGCGATTAAGAGAAGAAACGACACAGTACCTCTACACTCTTGAGGATGCCACCAACCTTGAAACAGAGGTTGATCCCGCCGTTTTTAATGTGTTTCCAGAATACAACTTACGAACTCCGGGAAAAATCACAGGAAGTGCTGCCTTTATCATTGGAACTACTGGACTGATAAGTGTAGATTATTCTAGAAAAGATTACAGCTCAACTAAATTTAGATCAAATACTGGGGTTGATTTTTCACAACAAAACTCTAGGATTGGCAATAGCTTAAAAGTAGCTAACACCCTACGAATTGGGGGCGAGTTAAGACATAAGGAGTTTAGTTACCGTGGTGGCTATAAAATGGAACAAAGTCCTTATGAAGATACGAAAGCTTATGGCGATCTTAAAGGATTTTCTCTTGGACTGGGATATAGTTTTGGAGATTCCCGATTGGATTTGGCTTATGAAAATTCTAAACGCAAAATGGATCACACGTTTTTTAATGCTGGAAATTTAGATGCTGCTAGAATAAACAGTACAAATTCTAATGTTTCACTTACATTTAGCATGAGCTTATAGAAAGTTTAAATATTAAAATAAGAAAGCCCGTAATCTAATTACGGGCTTTCTTATTTATCTTCAATACTCAACTACCTTTTTAGAGAGAAATGTGCATTTAATAGCGACGGTTTCCCTGTAACAGGGTCGTTATAACTCATTATAAACCAATAATCACTTGATGGAAGTGAAGCCCCATTATAAGTACCATCCCAACCGTCACTTGAGGGACGAATTTCTTTTAACAACTTACCATACCTATCAAATATTTGAATCTTTGCATTGAATTGATCTGAAACTCCAGCAATATTCCACGAATCGTGGTATCCATCTCCATTTGGTGTGAAGTATTTTGGATAATCAATCACATATACAATTGCCTGTCCAACTCCACACCCATTTAAGTCACGTACATTAACGACGCGCTCACCTGGATTTACGCCTACAAACACCCCCGTATCTTGCCACGGACCTTGATCGATGTTGTATTCATAATCTCCTAGACCTGTCGCTGTTGCTTGAATAATATGTGTGCTTGCAAATGCTTCTGTAGTTACCACCGCACTTACCGTTGGCGGAGAGCTTTCTATAACTGTAAATACTTCGATTGGCGCAGCGCATTGAGTAGCTGAAAGTGCATCAAAAACTTCTAATGTATAAATTCCCGACACGGTTGGCACGTAGCTAGATGCTGTTTCTACAATGGTTCCTGTATCATCTTTCCAAATAAAAATATAGTTAAAATCAGATAAGCCTGTTGTAATTTCTAAAGCGCCTACAACCTCTGTCCCATTGGTGTCTACACAGATTACGTACTCATCATCGATATCTATATATGGCAGAGGATTTACCTTTAATATTACTGGGGCTGTCTCGTAACATACGGAGCTATCCACCAGTGTACCTGTTTGACCTATTACTTGAGTATTGTTATCAACACGTGCGAAAATCTCTTGTGGGTTTACCTCGTTCTGATAAAAACTTGGCAATTCAAACTGATCCAAATCGGCATCTATTTGAGTTGCAAAATAACTAACAACATAATTTGAAGGATCTTGACCATTTAATACTGAGGCGTCTAATGTGGTTAAATCGAATTCTACACTGTCATTCGTTGGGTCGGTATCTGCTTCTACATTGTCATCACATATTATAAAAGGAGTTGAAGGTGAAGTGGCTTGTGCAGCTTCGAGAACTTCTAGATTAAAATCTAATGTAGTGTTTTGACAGTTCGTGATTGTGTTGGTCACATTCACATAGAGTGTCTGAGGATTGCTAGTGTTTGTATATGGACTCGCCAATGGATTGATTCTATCGATAGCATCTGACGCTGATTCGTGATACGTAACCAGAAAAGTAGACGCACTTTGAGTTCCTCGAATCAAATCACTTTGAGTTTCTAAATCAAATGCATACTTGCCATCTGTATTGAGTTCACAAACAATTAAAGCTGAATTAGGAACTACATCTGGTAAGGGCGTAACTATCACATCAAAATCTACTATGGCAAAACAGTTCGTTGTGTCGTTAGTCACACGGACATATATGGTCTGAAGAGGAATTGCAGTATTGGTGTAGTTTGCTGGGAATTGTATGGGATTGGTAGCTTCTTCGGCATCAATCAGGGTTTCGTAGTAAGTAGGTGTAACACCCACTTCTCCGTTCAAAATAAATACTTCATTGTCGGTAAGATTAAAAACTCCTTGACCACTTCCACTTGTATTGTTCTCACATTCATACAAATCATCTGTAGGAGAAGGAATATTTGGAGTTGGAATGGGCAATACTTCAAGAGTTAAGGTGGTGAAATCATAACAGCTCGTCACTGGGTTTGTTACACGTACAAAAACGGTTTGAGGATTGCTAATATTTGTATAAGGACTCGTGAGGGCTGAGCTATTCGCTTCTGCATCTAACAAGTTTAAGAAATAGCTTACATCCAGACCCGTTTGTCCGTTTAGAATTTCAGCTGTTCTATCTTCTAATGTAAAGGCTTCTCGACCATCTCCGGGCGCATTGTCGTCACACAATGGCAAAAGACTGGGATTCAAAAATACTGGAAGTGGGTTGACAATTAATTCTAAACTTGTGAGTTTTTCACATCCCGTAGCATTGTAGGCGACACGAATCCATATTGTTTGAGGGTTAGAGAGGTTTCTATAGTCTGTTGGAGTACCGATTTCAAGTGTTTCATTTTGAGCATCAAGTTGTGTTTCATAATAAGTAATACTTACATCAGCGGCTGGAACGGTATTTAAAAACTCGGCAGCCCTCTCTGTTAGATCAAACTGCACAAATTGATCTGTATCATCGTCACAGATTTGTAAAGGAATTGGGGCAATTAATTGAGGTGTTGGATTTACAACCAATACCAATTCGACAATTGTAGCACAAAGTGTAGATATGCTTGGGTTCTCTACACGTGCAAAAACGATTTGTGTATTGATCTGTGTATTGGTGTATGGACTTGCTAAGGGATTGATTTCATCTTCGGCATCTGACAAAGTCTCATGATAACTGACTGTAACGCCTGAAACACCACCTGAAATTTCAAGGTCTCGATCTGTCAATGTAAAATCCCCAAACCCATCACTTTCTGGATCACAAATGGGTAGTTCTGTTGGTGTGTTGGCTGAAGGAGATGATAATACCTTTAATTCTAAATCGACTGTGAAAAAGCAACCTGTATTTATATCCTCTCCGCGTGCAACAATGATTTGTGGAGTGCTAATATTTGTGTAGGGAATTGATAACGGATTCGTCCCTATATTTGCATCGTTTTGATCTAGATAATAAGTGATTGCGTAATCCATATTACCCCCACTAATCTCATCATCTTTTTCTGTTAGATCTAGCTGAGTGATCCCATCAGGAGTTCCATCATCACAAACTTCTAGTGGCATTGGAGCCGTCAACTGAGGTAACGGGTCAACGATGATGTCAAATTGTGTTGTTTCATAGCACGACTCTAGACCAATTTCTTCAACTCGAACAAAAATAGTTTGTCGATCTGCGGTTGTATTTGTAAACGGACTTGTTAAAGGATTACTGTTTGAATTTGCCTCTGCTTGGGTTTCGTGGTAGGTAACTCGAAAATCTGAGGGGAGTTGACTGCCCAAAACCTCTGTCGTTTGCTGCTCTAAATTAAAGGGCATTTTGCCATCTGAATCGTCATCACAAGTTGGAATTGGAGATAGTCCCGAAACAGTCGCTTTGTGATTCACTACCAAATTAAATACCGGATTTGGGTCTACGATATAACATCCTGCCCCACCATTTGCTTCCACACGAACATAAATCGGTTGTGGTGAAGAAATATTAGTATATGGAATCGACAAACCATTCGTTCCTGCATCCGCATCTGCAAAAGTGGCGTAATAGCTTACTGTATAATTCGCGAGTAGTTGTCCTCCTAAAATATCAAGTGTTCGCTCTGACAAGTCAAAAGGTTCCGAACCATCATTACTAATGTCATCACAAGTAATTATGTCGGTTACTGGAAAAATCAAAGGTTGATCGACTAGATTCAATGTAAACGAAACAGTTTCATAACATCCAGATGTTTGGTATTCAAAACGCGCATAAATAATTTGACCATCTGTGGCTGAAAAAGCGACTGCATCTGTAGCTGAAATTGGATTGGAATCTGCGTCAGCTTCTGGTTCAGTTTCGTGGTATGTTAATACAAAATCGGTAGGGTTTAGAGTAGGCGCAAATATTATAGCATCATTTTCGGTTAAATCAAAAACACCAAACGCTGTTCCTGTATTACATTCAAACAAATTATCTGCTGCTGCATACACCAACTCTGGTAAAACATCTATACACACTTCTTCTGTATATTCGCAACCAAAGTCATCCGTAGCACGGTACGTGTAGCAAGATACTCCACTTGATGTGGGTTGAACTGTAATCGTGTTAGTATTAGTATTGGTATTAGTGATACTGCTGTCCGCGTCCCAAGCTTCTGAAACTATCTTTGGTGTAAAAGAAAGATCAGGAGGTTGTATTGCAGGGTCAAAATTTAAATCCCATGAAAATATATTACCATTATCTAGACTTGCATTGTCAGTAATTACAATGGTCCAATTTCCATTTAGGGAAGAATTAACAAGTCCATTTAGAGAGCCTACGGAAGAGTAATTTCCTTGAGGAACAAAGGAATCTGTATACATACCTGGACCATCTCCATCAACAAACCTCCCACCAAACTCAACGCCATCTTCTAAGGTTGGAAAGGCATTTCCTGGAACAAAGCAATACTCAAAGCCGACTCCGGGAGTCGGGTTGTCAGATGCCCCATCAACGGCCCCTTCAGACCAAGGGGTCCCTAGGTTTGCGGACCCTCCTCCTCTATTATGAAGAATTACCCTTTGACCTGTAGGGGAAACTATTTCAATAACTAAATCGCCTAAATAGGAGTGCTCCATCACGAGGCAAATTTCAATTAACTGATCTATATTGTCTAAAGTTTGATCCGCTTCAAAACAGTCTACAATTATTGTTGTATCATAAACCTCTCCACTCCCATCTGGAAGAGGAGTTTCTTCAGCATCTGGAGGCGTACACTCATTTAGATATGGCACTGCATTTGCAACACCACTTAAAGTAATGGATTCTCCAAAACAAATAGTTGAATCTGCTGCTACGGTCCCAGTAAAATCTGTAGGCAATGCCACTTGAATTACTTGGTTTATTAAATTTGTGTTTTTACAACCTGCTGGGTCAATGCTTGTATTGGTATCTGTGATGTTTAAATTCACTAAATATACACCTGGAGTATCATAAGAAAATACTGCTGTTTGACCAACTTGGGTTGTACCATCACCTAAATCCCATTCGTAGGTTGCTCCTGCTCCACTAGAAGAAAACTGTCCACTCCCTGTTAGGGTAATGTCTTCATTTGGACACACCTGTATGTAACCATCTGAATTAGATGCTGGACTCGCAGAATCAAGTACAGAAACAATTGTTTGACAAGGCTCAAAACATGAAATATCTGCCACCCAGCCAGCTTTATTAACTCCACCACTAGATGTAAAGACAATGGTAAGACAGCCAGTAATATTGGTCTGTGTAGCAGAAACAAAACCAGGGCTATTTGCCGCTGTTTCACCTGAAAATTGTCCAAAAGAAGTTGCTGGATCAAGTGCATTATCTGCATTGTAAATGGTCATAACATCCGCCCCAGCTTGAGTGGCAAAGGCCGAAAAATCTATCTGCACCAATTGCCCTGCATTTTCCGGACAAATTGTATAAGTAAAAGATTCATCCCCCGAATAAGACCCAGTCTCCCCTCCTGAATCTACAAAAAGCCCCGTACATGAATTAATGGTAACTCCATCATCAATAACAAACACTTGTGCTGTGGAGGATACCGAAAAGAGTATGCTAAAAAGTAATATTATTTTTTTCATCTCTTGACTTTTTTGGAATGTTGTGATTTGACAACAATGAAATAATCTGTTCCATCTACTCGATACATATGTTCTCCTCGACTGTAAAAAGAAAAGACATACTTTAGAGGATTGAATTCTTGTGGATTAAAAACAAAATCTCTTTGAAGAGTTGAAACAAAGGCGTCAAAAAGAGAAACTTCGGATAATAAGGTACATTTTTTTTGATCTTTGGGATCTGGTCTATTTTCGATCACAATTCGATTCCGTAGTAAATTCTTCATCGAAAGAACTCGATTGGGACGACTCAAAATTTCTTTTTCTAAGGATGCGCCATAGACTTCTTTTAATTGCACCATTTCATCAGCTGAAAAAGGAGCATTGACATTGGAGTCGTACTGCACAAGCTTCAGAGGGTAATACTGTATATTAGATTTTTGAGAATAGCAATTGAAGCAAAAAATACCAATAAAGAATACGAATATCAACTGTGTTTTCATCCTGCTTATAAAATGTTTAATGCTCAACTTTATGAGAATCGTCACTTCTTTATTTAAAAACAGAAGCGGCAGGTTAATTTTCAATATTTGAGAGTAATCATACGATGTAAAGTTAATGTATTTTTTAAAGTTTTAAGGAAAAAAAAAGAATTATTAATTCATAATTAAAAGTATCCAACAGTGAATTTAAGTATCTTTGTAATTACTAAACAATGAAAACCTTATTACGATTACTAAAATGGGACTGGAAAATAATACTGAAAAATTTGATACCCTTGGAGAGAACCACATAGGTACTTCTGCTGAAACTCCTATGAGATCAGACGCTTTTAAGCTAAGTAACAACGAGAAAATTGACATCATTAAAAGCGATGTTCAACACATTATGGAAACTCTTGGCTTAGACCTGAGTGACGACAGTTTAAAAGGGACTCCTAATCGCGTTGCAAAAATGTTTGTGAATGAGATTTTTGGAGGTCTAGATCCCTCGAAAAAACCAAAAGCTTCTACCTTTGATAATAAGTATCAGTACGGAGAAATGCTGGTTGAAAAAAACATTACACTTTACTCTACGTGTGAACATCATTTTCTTCCTATTGTAGGAAGAGCACATGTTGCCTACATTTCAAACGGAACGGTTATTGGACTGTCTAAAATGAATCGTATTGTAGATCATTTTGCAAAACGACCTCAAGTTCAAGAACGACTGACCATACAAATTGTTAAGGAACTTCAGAAAGCATTAAACACAAAAGATGTTGCTTGTGTCATTGACGCCAAACATTTATGTGTAAACTCTCGTGGTATAAGAGATATTGAAAGCAGTACGGTAACCAGCGAATTTGGTGGGAAGTTTAAAGAAAAAGATACCAGAAGAGAGTTTTTAGATTATATACAACTAGATACCAAATTTTAACCCCCTAACACATGGGCAAACACAGCAAAAACACGCTTCACATTTACAACTCACTTTCAGGAAAAAAAGAAATTTTTAATCCTATCAATGAAGGTACTATTGGAATGTATGTTTGTGGACCAACAGTGTACAGCAACGTTCATTTAGGAAATGTCCGTACCTTCATGTCTTTTGATATGATTTTTAGATATTTCAAACATCTTGATTACAAAGTACGTTATGTTCGTAATATTACCGATGCTGGTCATTTAGAAAATGACGCTGATCAGGGTGAAGATCGCATTGCAAAAAAAGCACGTCTCGAACAAATTGAACCAATGGAAGTGGTGCAACGTTATACGGTTGATTTTCATACCATCCTAAATACGTTTAATTTTTTACCTCCAAGTATTGAACCCACTGCTACCGGACATATTGTCGAACAAATAGAAATCATCAAATCAATTTTAGAAAAAGGCTTTGCTTATGAAGCGAATGGTTCCATTTATTTTGATGTTTTAAAATATAATGAATCTCATCATTATGGGATTTTAAGTGGTCGTAACATCGAAGACCTCGTTCATAATACTCGAGTTCTTGAGGGACAAACTGATAAAAAAAATCCACAAGATTTTGCGCTTTGGAAAAAAGCAGAACCAAAGCACATCATGCGTTGGCCGTCTCCTTGGAGTGATGGTTTTCCGGGGTGGCACCTAGAATGTACGGCGATGAGTACAAAATACTTAGGCGAACAATTTGACATTCATGGTGGCGGTATGGATTTGAAATTTCCGCACCACGAGTGTGAAATTGCACAAGCAAAAGCTTGGCATAGCCATACCCCTGTTAATTATTGGATGCATGCAAATATGTTGACACTCAATGGGCAAAAAATGGCGAAATCTACAGGAAATAATATTTTACCTGCCGAAATTTTAAGTGGAGATACCAATAAGTTAACCAAAGGTTTCTCTGCATCAGTAGTTCGTTTTTTTATGATGCAAGCACACTACCGAAGTATTTTAGATTTCAGCAATGATGCATTGTTGGCTTCAGAAAAAGGATTCATGAAACTCATGGAAGCCGTTTCATCGTTAGATAAGCTTGAAGCTAAATCAGATACCAAGGAATTTGATGTTTTAGAATGGAAATCCAATTGCTACAAAGCAATGAATGATGACTTTAACACGCCTATTCTGATTGCAGAATTGTTCAGTGCTGTGAAATACATCAACCAAATTAAGGATGGAAAAGCCTCTATTAACTCCTCCGACTTGGCAATGTTAACCGAATTGATACACCAGTTTGTATTTGACATTTTAGGACTTAAAAACACCTCTTCTAACAACCAAGATCAAAAGCTTGGAGATACGGTCGAGCTTCTCATTAGAATGCGAAATGAGGCGAGAGCACAAAAAGACTTTGCACTTTCAGACAAAATTAGAGACGAATTGCTAGCGATTGGTATTCAATTGAAGGATGGTAAAGATGGCACTACATTTATCTTAGACTAGGATCCATGAAATCTATTTTGATTGCACCATTTTTGTTTTTAATCAAGTTGTATCAAAATTTTATTTCACCCTTAACTCCTTCAAGTTGTCGGTTTCAACCAACTTGTTCACATTACACAAAAGAGGCTTTGCAATCTCACGGTTTACTTAAAGGAGGCTACTTGGGCCTCAAACGCATATTAAACTGTCACCCGTGGGGCGGCTCTGGAAATGACCCTGTACCAAAAAAATAATACGATTCCTTATTAAAAATGTGTTAGGCTAAAGTGTCGCTTCTATTTTCTATATTTACAATCTAAACAAACGACTATGTATTTTTTACAGATTATATGGGATCCTACATCGGAAGGGATCACTCTTTTTGGAGATTTTAAAATTCACTATTACAGTCTTATGTGGATGGCTGCTTTTATAGCAGGCTGGTATTTAATGAAAAAGATTTACAAAAACGAAGGGCAAACTGAAGATAAGCTGGACAGTCTCTTCATGTATTCCGTTTTAGGAATTATGATTGGAGCACGTTTGGGTCATGTCATTTTTTATCAACCCAAATTATTTAAAGAAGATTTCTTTAGCATCTTTTTACCCTTTCGTTTTAGTGGAGGATTTGAATTTACAGGGTTTAGAGGGTTGGCTAGTCATGGAGCTGCAATAGGAATGATATTTTCTATGTGGCTGTACAATAAAAAAATATTGAAAAAATCGGTACTTTGGATTCTGGATCGCGTGGTCATCGCCTCTGCTTTGGGAGCTGTATTTATAAGAATTGGTAATTTCTTTAATTCTGAAATGATTGGAAAAGTTGCTGGAAATGACTTCCCTTTAGCGGTCATCTTTAAACAACTCGATACTATTCCTAGACACCCTGGACAACTGTACGAAGCATTTGGTTATGTATTTGTGTTTTTGATCTTATTCTTTTTGTACTGGAAAACAAACAAATGTAGTCAAACAGGCTTTCTATTTGGCTTATTTTTAGTGTTGTTAATGTCCGTAAGACTGGTGGTTGAACAATTTAAGATTGCACAAATAGACAGTCGAGAAGATTGGATCTTTGGGTTAAACACAGGTCAAGTATTGAGTATTCCTTTTGTGCTTTGCGGACTTTATTTTATGTTTATATACAAACCTAAAAAGGCGTAATTAAAGACTAAGAATAATTAAAAATAAAGCAAATAAAAAAGCCGCTCAATGAGCGGCTTTTTTAATATCTATTAATGAGATTATTACTCTCCTTTTTTATCTAAACGTTTCAATGTATCATGCATAACTGGTGTTGCAATGAATAACGAAGAATAGGTTCCTACGAGCACTCCTACAATAAGCGCAAACAACAATCCTCTTAAGGAATCTGCTCCAAATGTAAACATCGCTAATAACACAACTAAAGTGGTTAAAGAAGTGTTTAAGGTACGACTTAAAGTACTGCTCAATGCGCTATTGACAACTTTGTCGAACTTCCAACTTGTATGTTCATTTAAGTATTCTCTAATTCTATCAAATACAACTACGGTATCATTTAATGAATACCCGATTACCGTCAAAATTGCTGCAATAAATGCCTGATCGATTTCCATACTAAATGGTAAGAATCTCCAAGCTATTGAAAAGATTCCAAGGACGATAAGTACATCATGAAATACGGCTGCTACTGCACCTAATGAAAATTGCCATTTTTTAAATCGTATTAGGATATAAAGAAATACTACGATTAGAGATCCTAAAATTGCCCATACTGATGATTTTTTAATATCATCTGCAATGGTTGGACTTACTTTTCCTGCATACATTTTACCAATATTATTATCGGCATTTATAAACTGTTTGTAAGTTGTTGCATCTGGTAAAAATGGTACCAAAGCTCCGTATAGTTTTTCCTGAACTTCTTGATCTACCTCCGCTGAGTTTTCATCAACTTTGTACTTGGTAGAAATCTTTAATTGGTTGGCACTACCAATTGTCTTCACCTCAGCACTGTTAAATACGTCATTTAATGCGGTTTTAACTTCTTCAGTGTTCATGTCTTGAGCAAAACGAACGGTATAAGTTCTTCCTCCCACAAAATCAATACCTTGGTCCAATCCAGTAGTAAATAACGATCCAAGTCCTGCAATGATGATTGTTCCAGAAATTAAGTATGCTATTTTACGTTTCTTAAGAAATTCAATATTAATAGAACGGAATAATCCTTTGGTCATTCCTGTAGAGAATTCTAATTTTCCACCACGGTTCAAATGCCAATCGATCAATAATCTTGAGATAAAAATCGCTGTAAACAAAGAGGTTAATATACCTATGAGAAGTGTCGTTGCAAATCCTTTGATAGGACCTGATCCGAATACATATAAAATTAAAGCGGTTAATCCTGTAGTAATGTTGGCATCCAAAATAGACGATAGTGCATTACTAAATCCGTCTTTAACGGATTCTTTTTGACCTTTACCTTTGAATAATTCTTCTCTAATACGTTCGTAGATAAGAACGTTTGCATCTACAGCTATACCAATGGTTAGTACAATACCTGCAATACCAGGCAGTGTTAAAACAGCCCCAAGTCCAGAAAGGATTCCGAAGATTAAGAGAATGTTTAATAACAATGCTATGTTAGAGTAAATACCTGCTTTACCGTAGTAAAACAACATCCATAAAAGTACCAATGTTAAAGCAATTAGGAATGATTTCATTCCACTGTCAATCGCTTCTTGACCTAATGAAGGTCCAACTTCTTCCGCTTGAACAATATCTGCAGAAGCTGGTAGTTTACCAGCACGAAGTACATTTGCTAAATCTACTGCTTCATTCAAAGTAAATGAACCAGATATTTCAGAATTCCCACCAGAAATTGGCCCTGTAGTTACTCCTGGTGCTGAATATACAATTTCATCTAAAACAATGGCGATTTGACCTGCAGTATTAAATGCATTACCCGTCATTTCTTCCCAGACTTTAGCTCCTTTAAGATTCATTTGCATAGAAACACTTGGGTTTCCGTTTTGCTGATATGCTTGACGTGCGTCTGTTATTACGGCTCCACTCAATGGAGGTTCGTTGTCTCTATTACCTTTTAAGGCATATAAT
>Ga0209534_10003165_pt1 | contig 15794 bp, 15 predicted proteins | sample COG_07_FD_184751 | JGI IMG/M metagenome (GOLD analysis project Ga0209534, IMG submission 184751) | Pelagic Microbial community sample from North Sea - COGITO 998_met_07 (SPAdes) (version 2) | ecosystem: Environmental > Aquatic > Marine > Neritic zone/Coastal water | place: Helgoland, sampling...
TAGCCTGTCGGTTATGCCATCAATTATGCTTAAACAGCTTCTGTGCTGCCCAATAAAAGCTGCTGAAGGTGTTGACGGTTCGAAGCCTTACCGTGTGTGAAGTCATGTAGTTATCACTGGATAATGTGGTCGTGGGAGGCTATGGGATTAGCCTGTAAACCACTGGTGTGAACCAAAAGGATCCTCTTGACTAGGCTAAAACTCATTGATATGGTTGTAATAGCTTGTATTCAGGGGCTTCTAGCTCTTCCGTTGGGCAATGACCTTTAGTTTGGTCCACTCCTGGCGCGCCCCAAATCCCTTGGGAACTCCCGTGGTACAAGCATTTCATCAATGTTAGCTTGTGGGTGTGAACCCAAGTAGCCACCTCCCACTTTTCCTCTCTTAAGCCTAAACTCCTGACCCTATTCAGCCATTGTTAATCATTTAGCCTAAGCAGCGTGTGTGGACAGATGAGACATTGGTTGGTTAAAGACTTAACAGTATTATTATAGTATTATATAAGTATTATAAAAGTCTAATATAAGTCATAAGAGAAAATGATGCTGAAGTTCAAAACAACAATCCTTTATATCGCTGTCTTTGGTCTTGGCGCACTGGCAATGTGGTTTGCTCCACATATGTTAAATGGAAGCCACGATTATGCAGAGCAGATGAAGGCTCATCACGGATCAAGTGAAGAGGGTCAAGTGAACCACTCCCACGATGAGGTGAATATGCCCGGGCTTCAAGGGAAGGATACGACTGAAAGTGAGGTAGATGATTTAAAGACAATATTCAAGAACCATAAACAAATCACTCGAACAGTTGAAAATATATCCAATGGGATAACCACTACCACCGAAACAACTGATGATAAATTACGTGATGCTTTAGTGAGCCATGTTGTCGCTATGGTCGCTAGGTTAGAAGAAAAGCGAGACCCTAAAATAATCATTCAAAGTCCAACACTGGATAAGTTGTTTGCAGAAAGTGATGCCATACAAACAAATATCACTATGACGGAACTTGGCATTGTAGTTACTCAAACATCAACCAACCCGATTGTCGTTAAAACCCTGCAAACACATGCTGCCGAGGTCAGTGATATGGCGAGGCGTGGTATGGAAGCAGTCCATGAACGGATGTTAAATTAGGCCTTGCAACGGTTAACCTGACAACAACTTTCCCCTATTCAATCATTTGAAGCCACTTATGCAACACAGGAAGCTGGTAACCTGCACCATAGTTCTGACCTACACTTGAGCGACTCCAGCCACCAATTTGGTCAACAATATCTGAGGGACACTCAACTGCTCGAAGTCTGTCACGCATACTATGTCTGAATGAATGTATTACACATCCATCCTCAACATATGGTTTCATCCATTTATTTAAAGCTGCACTAGCTGAATTAGCATTGCACTTCCCACCCTTGGTATACCTAGGAAATAGATACTTTTCATCTTCACATCCAAGTGCCTCAAAAGCCTGAGTAGCTCCCCACAGTGCAGCTCCCACCAATGGAACTGTGCGTTCGCTTGATTCTGTTTTAAGGCGTCGTGAGGTGTTGGGCTGTATAATTACATATGGAGTTGAGCTATCCAAAACTACATCGCTTCGTTCAAGACCACAAGCTTCAGCAAGTCTCATACCCGTGTCGCTGACTAGTGCAATGAGCCACCTAATATCATCATCTATATTGTCACACAACGATTGAATGTTCCTGATAGTTGGCAAGGGAATAGGCTGTCGTTTGGGTGTGCTCGGACCATCAGGTATGTATGTGTTGGTGAGCGGATTCTTAATATCTAACCCATACTCTTGGATCATTAAGTTGATCATTGGGCGAAGAGATGCAAATGCTCGCTTAATGGAGGTTTGCACCAATCCTTTTTGCAATAAATAATCTCTAAATCTAGCACCATCAGAAGAACTATAAGTAGTGAGGTCTTTGTTGCCAACCGCATCTATTAGATAGCGAATATTACGATCCACCATATTGTGAAACTTATGATTCTTATCGCTCCCTTTTAACCTTAGGTAATGTTCCTTTACATCCACAAGATCATAACCACATCCAACCAGAGATGGGTCAGAGCTACTAAAGGGAGTACTGGTTAAACTTTGAGTAATCTGCTCAACCCGTATTGAACTCCAATAGGTTTCAAGCTGGAAATTAATATGATTGGAGCTTCGCAATGCGACTCTTCTCAATCGGGTCTTTAGGCTTTTAACGATTCTTTTAGACGAGTAATGTCCTTCCATGTCTAACGGAATACGTCGGGAGAAGTAATACGTGCTGTTACGAAGAAATATATAAGAACAGGTTTGGTCGTTCATTTGGTTCACACCCACAAGCTAACATTGATGAAATGCTTGTACCACGGGAGTTCCCAAGGGATTTGGGGCGCGCCAGGAGGGAGTCAATTTGTATAAAAATATATTCATTCCAATATTCCGTAATAGCCATATAAAATAATAGTTTAATTGATATTAATCACTCCAATTATATGAAGTATATTAATTCAGTGTGGCAAAGTTTGTGGCAAAGTATAGTTGATTTTTTCATTGAATTTAAGTGCACCCACACCAGTTCCACAAAATCCCCAATTAGAACTACAGAGTATTGGTACAATACGACAGATACATAGCCTACTTAGAGCTTACCATTAACGATGACTATCATAGATAAAAATGCAGGGTAACTATAGATACTCTTTAGGGCTAGCTCAAAATTAACCCATACATCATGACCATCATTGATTGTAGTGGTCAAGTAAAACTGGCCACGATACAAGTAACACCAAGCTATGACTCAGGGCTATTCCTATTGTTAGCTAACACACGAACTGATGGCTTATAATAACAGTCTAGTCCAAGAGTCACTGTTTTTTTATTGCCTCGGGGTTCTCCAGAAGTCAGATTAATAGCCCACCCAATCAAACCCTACCTCATCTAACTGGACAATCAATTCCGATCTTAATTTATCTTTCTTAGATCTTTGTTTTCGGACCCACGAACCCAAATTATATCCACGATACTCATATCTGTACGGCACCAAGCAATTACCAAATTCATCTTTGAACGCAACAAGGGATTTGAATCCCTGCTCCCATGTATATAAATGAGCATCCCAAATAAAGCCTAGATTATCAAGGAGCCTAACCTTCTCCAATGCTAGCATATTTTTATTTTTACGCTGTATACCTACCCACTGCCCCAACCGATAATCTTGGTATATAGATCTGGACACAACTAAGCAATCACCAAACTCTTTTTTATAAGACACAAGATAATTGAACCCTTCCTCCCATTTTACATCATTTAAATGTAAGGTTTCCCAAATAAACCCTAGTTTATCAAGACGACTAAGCTGCTCAGAGGTTAATGCTCCTTTTCGGTTTCGCAAAGTGTACACCCATGACCCCAATTTATAATCACCATACAGCGCTTTATGTGGAACCAACAAATTGCCATGCTCGTTTTTATAAGACACAAGGTAATGAAACCCTTTTTCCCATTGGAATTCTGAAACATTCCAAATAAAGCCTAACTTATTAAGGCGCCTTAACTGATCTGATGTTAATGAGGATTCTCTAGATCGCTGTGATGTCACCCATATGCCCAAGCTATAACCTATGTATTGAAAATTTTGCATTACTAGGCAGTCTCCAAACTCCTTTTTATAAGCAGAAAGGCTTGCAAACCCTTTTTCCCATTGGAATTCTGAAATATTCCAAACGAACTCTAATCTATCAAGAAAACTAATCTGCTCAGGTGTTAATCTAAGCTTTTTCGATCTAACATCAGACACCCATGCACCCAAGCTATAACCTTGATACAAAAACTTCGACGTAACCAAGCAATCTCCATATTCCTCCTTATAAGAAATAAGGAAATTCAAACCCTCTTCCCATTTATAAGTGACTAAATCCCACACAAAACCTAATTCCTCGAGACGCCTAATCCTCTCCCGTTTTGACGTTTCTTTCTTAACACGCTGAACGCCTATCCACTGCCCCAGTCGATAACCACGAAAAACTTCATGTTTTTTAACCAAACAATGTCCATATTCTGCTTTGTAAGCAACGAGGCATTTAAATCCCTGCTCCCATTGATATACACTCACATCCCAAACGAAGCCTAGCTCATCAAGACGGCTTACTCGCTCCACTTTTAATTTATCTTTTTTTCTTCGTTGCGCCCCAACCCACATCCCTAAATGATAACCGCGGTATAGAAAGTCATGGGGCACCATACAATCACCAAATTCTTTATTATAAGCAACAAGTAAATTAAATCCTTCGTCCCAATTGTAATCCAACACCTCCCAGACAAACCCTAGTCCATCGAGACGATTAATTCTCTCAAGCTCCAATGTTCCTTTGTTTTGTCGCTGTTTTGATACCCATCCCCCTAAGTTATAACCAGCATACAGAGTGTCCTGAGATACCAAGCAGCTTCCACACTCTTCGCTATAGCCCATTAGCAAGCCAAACCAAAGTTCCCAAGACGCTGTTGTTGACTCAATTAGCTTGGCATCCAGAGCTTTTTCAAATTGATGAGTGATAGTTGTTGGCAAGTCAAATATGATCTTATCTAATCGCCCCACAGTACCTTTTTTACCGAGCGTTTGGCGCAACTGGTCAAGCTGCTCACCCAAGTCCCCGTCATGTGAACGTAGAGCATTTACAACCGTCCATACCTTTTTAAAGGATGACGAATTAAGCACTTCATCTGGATCATCGTGGTCTTCAATAAATACTGGTATAACAATAGATCCTATCGCTTTACCCTTTGATAGTCTTATAGCTCTTCCTACCGCCTGAACAATATCTATTTCAGAGTTTTTAGGGTCAATAAACGCAACACCGTCCAGAGCAGGAACGTCCACACCTTCTGATAAGCATCGTGCATTGGATAGAACATACCGTTGGTCAGCGTCAATTTCACCTAAAGCACGAAGATTCCTGCTTCTCTCATTGGTGGGCATAGCACCTGACACATAGTTCGTTATTAAATCACCATCAGGCCTGGACTCCTCTGGCATCCAATCAATCACTTCAGGCAGTTTATAGGCAAAGTCTTTTGCAGCACTGACCCGTGAGTGGAAGCTAATCACTCGCTTAAGATCATAGGTCTTCATCGCCTTAACTAAGCCAATGTGGCTGGCAAATGATTGGGCATCTGACTGAATATCATTATCTGTTTGAACCAATGAGCGTTCAGTAATCATCTCAGAGTAGCGTGGGTTATCAATTCCAACTACAACGACCTGATAATCAGTCAGCAAATCCTGCTCTATGGCCTCACCAAACGATAGCTTATGCAGCACAGGGCCAAAAGATGCTTCACTATCCATTGAGATAACTTCAACACCTGAGTCAGCAGCTTGTTTCTTAAAGTGGGCTTGAAAAATTCTTGGTGTTGCTGTCATAAACAATCGTTTTGCAGCAGGAATTTGATCGTTATCAAGAACTGTTAAGTAGGCTGAATCAACCTTGCCTGCACAGCGATGTGCTTCATCTGCAATTATTAGGTCTAGTGGTTTTAGTTGCATAGCCTTGAAGGCTTCAGCAATCTTTGGTGAAGATTGGTAAGTAGAAAATATGACTTTTCTGCCGGAGGATTTAAGAAACTTTCCTATTGAATCTGTATCGGTTGTAGATGGAAAACTTAGTTCAGAGGTTGATAAGGCAATCGTATCCTCAGACTTTGCTACCGTATCGTCAGAACAGACTGGAAGATAACTAAATGGTTCTTTGCTATGGGTTAACCACTCAGCCAGTGTCTTAGATAAAAGCAGAAGAGAGGGCAGTAACACGAGAACTGTCTCTGACTTAAGTGCTTCAGCAATCCAAAGGGCTGTTAGTGTCTTACCTGTGCCACAGGCCATAATCAACTGACCACGATCATCTAGATTCTGTGTGACTTTATCTATGGCTATCTGTTGATATGGTTTAGGTATGTACACCTTTTTTACACCACCTGTTGATAGCTCATCAAGACTTTCTGGCCAGACTATAGGGGCGTCTAAAAGATCTTCTAGCATCAATTGGTTAATAGGTATTGTTTCATGTTGTCGCTTGATCACGCCCTTTGCATTAGCGCCTAAGCCTTCTGTTGTGGCAATCAAAAGGCGTTGTTGAATCTTTGGGTTCGTGGATTCACTAAGGAAAGAATCAATGTCTTTTTTGGTGACGCTGTATTTAGGATCATAGCACTTAGCTTGAATGGCCCAGTTGTTTCCATCAACGTCCTCAGCTATGAGATCAATGCCACAGTCTCTACCCCAACATTCAGGCCAATCATTCCATAGCCATACTTGTTTGAGCTTTGATTTATACATGGGATGCTTTTCTAATATCCACTTACATAGCTTCTCAAACTGAACACCGCGCGTATGACTGTCAGAAGAAAAGGTGTCTATTAATTGTAAGAATGGATGCATTGCTAAGTTAAAGGCTCTTAAAATTTATAAAGGTGAATCGTCAATTTCTATGATATCCGGAAGCGAATTGGGCACAAACTTAACGTCCTTTCCTACAACGCGATCGAAATAACATATTTCTACGTTATAATGTTCTTCGCGACCCCAAGAATCACTTAATTTCAAAGTAATAAGATGACTGTCTGAATCAACAAATCTCTTTTCCTTAAGGGCAAGCATTGGTATGTCAGCATTACGCCCTCTTCCATATTTATTCGTTAGTGCTTTATCAAAGGCGTTGTATAAGTTCAGTGCATCATCCTTTGAAATACTATGAGCCTTGGTTGTATCAGCTTCATTTATTTGAGTAGCACCACAAATCAACCAGACTTTCTGTGTTCTTTTAGTCAGCCTCACTCGATAATCTTTAAGGTATTTTGAGGGGTTAGGGGGTGTTATGGTGTATGTCTGTATAGGTTGATCGTCTTGTTTTGAAAGATACTCTTCAGCTTTACTATACCGACCCTCTAAGCCTTCAATAACTGACGCTACGCCTGTGTTAAACAGCACCCCAAAGGCTCCTTCGATACTCCTTTCTTGAGCAAAAGCTATCTGTGTAGTAGCCAACAATAGTACTAGAACCTTTACAAACATTGTAAATCCCTTTATTTCATCGATTATTTAAACAGGCCACTTTATTAAACTGGTAAAGCGTCGCACATATGACTTTTCTAGAAACTGCCGCCGATTCAAACGTTTGTTCCAACCTTTAAATGCTTTTGTTTGCATCACAAGTTGAAGCTTTAAGTCCTTTATGACTTCTTTTCTTTGTCTACCCTTTTTCAGTAAATATTCTTTGGCGAATACAACTGGTATACCTGGCAATCCCGTGAACATCAGAATGCCTGCATTAATTCCTAAACGCCCCCCTCTATCACCAATCGATGAGTTTCTCTGAAAGGGTGTTAAGTCTTTCTCTCGATATGCGCTAAACACTATAAAGCCCATAGCAACCAAGGGTGGAATCGAGTCCATGTTAAAAGACACAGCCTCTATTAGTTCTTCAGTTAAGTCCTGATTTGAAAGACTAGATATGGTTACATCAGAACTAAATTCTGTCAGTGCAAAGTGACCTCTTAAGTCCTCTAGGGTTACAACATCAATATAAGGGTATTGCTCTAACGCATCTCTCACATAAGAAGCCGAAGTCGTTGCCTTTAACTGAATTTGATTAACTAGCTCTTGATTAGGCCCCAAAACCTGTATATCCCAACCCGCCTGTGTCGGAGATGTAGCTAGGTGTGCAGAGTATCCTGATTCTAAAGTCTCATTGAGATGATCGACATACTTTACCTCGAACAACTTGCCTTTCATTGCGTTAATAAATCCCAGTCTTTCCTCATGTGTGTCATAGCTTTGCCAAGCGTCTGTAAAGGATATAGTTTCTGACTTGGCTGAAAATGCTAATTCATAAGCCCTAGAAATATCATCAGGCACACCCCTAGTGAGCATCTCTGAAAGAGTAAGACCAGAAAGCACCATACTATCAATATATGGATACTCATTAGATTGCTTAACCCGTTTAGCCTGATAAGCTGCATTAGTGAATCGGAGTTTCTGTTGCAGCTGCAATATTTCGTTGTTGCCCACAATGAAGTGGTAACTATCATCTACCACTCCATAGGTATGCTTTACAGCACCAAGCGTAATTTGTCCTAACGCCGAAGCGACTTTGCCCGCTAATTTAGTTTTGGGTCCAATATTCATCTTACGTCCTTTTAAAGAGGCGTTTTGTAAGGGGCTTGAATTATTTTGCTCATTCCAAACCAATCTCCCCGAAATAGAAAGTGTCATAATCTCACTTCTTCAGAACTAAATTTAACCCTAAATATACAGAAGTTAGCATCAAATAGTGCTGGACTTAGTTGACTTAATTTATCAAAACACCCTACTTTCTTAACGGCCTTTACTACCAAACTCATTAGTTCTATCCATTACTTTAATTCGGTTCCAACTAAATTCTAACCATTGCTTCTTTTTTTCCACACTTAAGCTGTGAAACAACTTCCTCATTTCCTTAAACTGTTCCACTTCTAACTCGTATCTTTGAATATCAAGCTGATATTTTTCCTTCACCACAGCAGGAATAGGGCACCCACATACTGAATAAGGGGATAAACATTCTCTGTGGTAAATCGGTGCCGGACACAACATTTTCAGCTTACTAAAATTATATTCGATTCGCTCTTCAAACATATTTTCAGCATTAGCCTCGTTTAGCTTTTTTAGCTTTAACCCTAGGCTTTGATCTTTAGCCAAGTTTTGCTTAACCGACTGTTTTAAACCTGATGTCTCACTCGAGGTTAAACGAGGCCTAACCCTATTGTAATTGGCTCTTTGATATTCCTGTATTTCGATACGCTGAGCTTCGAGCCTTTGTGTTTTTGATTTTTGTTGTCGCTTTTTTTCTAGTTTTTTTAGGTATGTTTGATTTGGGTCTGGGTCTTTTAATACATTCTGTAGGATGCTCTCGGGCAATGCCTCTTTAAGGTCCTCTGATTTATTATCTTGCTTTATTATCGTTTGCTGCTTTTGGTCATGACTTTCTGGCGCACCCTCAAGAAATGCTACCAAACGTTTAAGCTCTTCTACTGACCCCCTAAGCTTCTCCATCTCATCAGCATTAGATAGCTCGGCTCTGGCCACTTCAGACTTCATGCTCGCTAGTTTTTCCTCGTTTATTTCTACTAGGTTCTCTAGGTAATCAGTCGTACGGACTTCTAGTTGCTGAATCTCTTTTTCGTGAATCCTTTGTAGCTCCTTTAATTCCTTAGTTGATACTGACTTTTGACCCTCAGTAAATGCGCGTTGCTTTATGAGTTTTTGAGAAGCTTCCCGATCTTTCCTTTCGTCAGATTTCTCAGACATAAATGCCCAAGCTGACGCTCCAAATATAAGAAATATTATTAATACTTCCATAGTATTTAATTCCTATTCCAACCATATAAATGGTCATCGTAAATATCTTCTTTTCGCTTTAGGTCCTTAAATTCTAATGTGTCATAGCTTATTAAGGTGTAACTTTGATGCGCTACCCCCTATCCCATACCTAATAAACATTCAAAGGGGGCGCACCCCTGTAATTGCACCAATAACAATATGGCAAATCCATAGAGACTTCGCTCTTAATTAAACTATTGAACAAGTAATACAAGCACTGATCGGTTGCTTAAGATAAGTTAAGATAAACATAGTATTTTTCTAAACCAAATTACGAGCAAACGCTACTTCTCTGGCTCTGGCTGATATTTCCTCATTGACAACATCCTTGAGGTCTTGATCATTTCCAGAATAAGCTTCTACTATTTGTCCATAAATATGCCCATTTGACGCAGTCGATTTTGCTAATTCAAAGCCTGCCATAGTGACTTTGGAACGATGCCAAAATGAACAGTCCCCACTAACCTTCAGCAAGCAATGATTCATGAGTTCTGTTCTAGCGTTTGAATCGGGCAACACCCCTTTTTTAACAAGGTAACTCAAGCTATAGATAGCCATATGAGCAATTAATGAAACGGTTTCATCAACTGTTAAAGAATTCTTTTGGAACATAACATTTCCCCTAATTGAGCTATACAGTTTTAAAACGAACTTAGGTTTTCCAATTACCTACTAGGTTAATAAGTATTGGCCTACTTGGGTTCAGACGCTTTTCCACTAGATATCGCCTCTTTAATTATGTAAGGTTCTGCACATTCTTCAGTCATTTTATACAACCATTCGTTAAAGGTTTGCATTGTTTCATAAAGACGCTCCTCCTTGTTTGCTTCAAAAGATTTCATCTTTGCTTGCGATCTTTCGCCTACGACACACAATATCAGGCAAATTATGACCATAGCCAGAACTACATAGCCATCGTTAAGCAAACCTAAATTTATTGACAATAAGAATGCGACAGCAGCCAAAACATACCAAGTCATGAAATTGATAGGCTGTTTATCACCAACAATCATTTCAGGGGACTTATACAATATCGAGACAGTCCCAAAGTCCGCCCATACTTTTAATTTGCCTGCCTGCCTTAGAACTGTCATATCACTATAAGGTATCTTCACTTCCCTGCACGTATATTCTCTCATGCTAATTCCTCCTTGCCTTCGGGTATGCGACTCAATAAATATAAAATAAAAATGTCTTAGCATTTATATATGTAATTAGACTCATAACCCCCCCTTGGGGGTGGCAAGTATCATTGAGACAACCATACGCCCTTAGACTACGAGAGTTATTTGGGGATAAACTCAACTAGATCAAAAGTTTCAATGCGGCCCTTTCTCGACATTACCAGAGAACCGTCTAAGAATATTTCTGAAAATTCATATCAACAAAGAATTTGTTACGTGATATGCGCAGTAATTTTTGTCCATTAAAGGTATACCCCATACAAACAGTTCACCTATCAACCAATTATGTTCTTTATGGGTTGTTTATCCATGAACATTAAGTTATTCTATAGGCTCTAGACCCTAAATGAACAATTAAGAGGACTGAACTATGACACACCAACGATATGGATACGCCCGCGTAAGTTCACTTGACCAAAACACATCCATCCAAAAGGATGCACTTGAAGCCTCTGGCTGTAATCGAATATGGGAAGAACAGGCTTCAGGAACCAGTAGGAATACCAGACCAGAACTTACATCTGTCTTAAGCTATCTCAGAGAAGGTGACACGTTAGTTGTAACAAGAGTGGACAGGCTCGCTAGGAGCGTGAAAGACCTTCAAGATATTGTTTATGAACTCAAGGATAGAGGTGTTCACCTACAGGCTCTTGAGCAGCCTATAGACACCTCTACAGCAGCAGGGAAGGCTTTCCTAGATATGTTAGGAGTGTTTGCTGAGTTTGAGACTAGCCTAAGGAAAGAACGGCAGCTTGAGGGTATCGCTAAGGCTAAAGTCAAAGGTGTGTACAAAGGTAAGCAGCCTCTTTCAAATGCAAAGAAGAGGGAAGTTATTGATCTGTTCAAAGGTGGGCTTAAGCAGGTAGAGATAGTCAAACAAACCCACTTAGGCAGGACTACAGTTCACTCTATCCTAAAGACTGCGGGTCTTAAGTAAGCTAACATTTCTTCACCACGAAGCATTTACTATAAGGCTTTGTGGGCGAAAAGAATGCTTTACGCTAGTTTTATAACCACCACAATGGTATCACTTTTTGAGGCATTGACTACTTTTTCCAAGGCCAGAATAAAAGACCCACACCGCCAAAAAAAACAGCCAAATACCCAAGAACTGACATTTTTTCGGAAAACGCTGACACAAGAAGTATTACTGCAAAAAGAAAAAATAATAATGCAATTCCAGTTAGAATACCGTCCCGTATACTCTGTCCGCTAGCAGCACGCTGCATCTTTTTGTTATACCTTGCTGTTTCCTTATATTGGGTCTGCTCAATTTCATGTGTATTTTGCTGAATTTCCTCAGTCACAATTAATTCATCTATTAACGAACGTACACGAAGTTTCACGTATAAAGCTTTAGCCTTCGTCTCTTCACCATCAGACTCAGATAAAGCTTTAAACCATAGGCCCTCACGCTTTACACCACTGGCAACTTCTTCATATACCTTTTCGTATATCTTTTCTTCTGCCAGCCTTTCAATTGATTCTTCTACAGGTGTCTTACGTGCCATTAATCATCCCCCTGATGACATCCATGTTAATTACTTTAGCAAGGTCTCACTTACCAAATTATCACACACAACTAAATATTGCAGGCCCTTTCATTACTAACTCATCGGTATTGGAAGGCCCTAGAGGCAATCTATCCAGCGAACTTCCCTTTAACGTACCGTTACAGTACGACAAAACAAAATCCACAATGTTTGTCACACTCTTCTCTACTAGTGTTTATTGGGCCATAGGCCATAGATATACATAAAGCACCAGCACTGAATGATTTTCACAATTATTACTAAACAAACTTTTAGCAAAGGAAGTATATGGAAAACTCAATGAACCATAATGAAAGCCATTATTTCATCACCCCCAAATCCCAACTTAAAAACGCTCAAGTAGTTCGACGCGTTCGCTTTACACAACAAGGCTACCGAACATTCAAGTCTATTCAGCAAGCCTATCAAAAACAATTACAGCGGGAGATTTCGGACAGTGTCACTCTGGATTTGATGCTAGCCCAAAACCCTCGACAGTACCTCGCCAAAATCCAAAAGGAATCTTAAACAACCATGACTCCTAAAGAAACTATAGAAAAAACACAGAATGAAAAAAAGATCTTCCGAGAGTTAGCCATACCCTTATCAGCCTTTGAGATTCTGCAAGACCTTAAACGCAGATACGGATTCACCCGCAATGTTGATGCCATAACCTATGCACTTATGACTGTAGAAAACCTAAAATTACTGGAGCAGAGCCTGAATGAACCAAAATACACTTTCAAACACAGATAACAACACAACCGTTCTACCAATCAAACACCTATCACTGCTAGATCTAATACATATCACACCCACTAACAAACGCATTGATTACAATATTGATAGGCCTGAATACTGGCAGAAAAGACGATTAGTTATCCTTGGAGACGCTATAGAACTCTACCAGACACATCACAAAGCACTAGCCGAACAGGTCGCAAAAGAAATCCTAAAGCATTACTACGAAGTTATAGGAGTCCACATGAATCGTGTTTGCTATATTGATAGAGACCATCCAGAGCAAGGTGGGTATACGCCAATACAACTCCTAAAAGCACTAGAGGTTCCTGAGTTCAAGGTGAGGGCAAAACAAGGGTTCAGAAGTGCCGTAGTTTATGCTCTTGAAAACAACCTTCAAGATAAGACAGTGGTCACTGGACACCACTATCAACCTTACAGCCCACTATACCCTCTGCCCAAAATTGAGATATCTCCAAACGGGCAATACAAAATTAATAACTTTATGTCCTCAGAGATAATCCCAATTTACGGAAATGACGCAGAGCCAATGCTAAATCATATTAACTACCTGTGTGATGAAGTCGAAGCAGATAAGCAACACCTACTCAATTGGCTCGCATATAACGTTCAACACCCTGAAAATAAAATAAAGCATGCCATTTTATTAGGAAGCCAGCATCAAGGAACAGGAAAATCTACAGTGATTGACGTGATGCGGCAACTCTTAGGAACAAACAACACTAATTCACTAAGTACCAAAGATCTTTCAAACAGTAAGCAAGATTGGCTAAATAATAAGGTATTCATTGCCGTGGAAGAAGTAAAGAACATGAAGCCTAGCCAAATGAATAATTTGAAGCGTTACATCACTGAAGATTCAGCTATGGTGGATGTGAAGTTTGGTGAATATAAGGCCCAGACGAACTATGCTAATTTTATCTTCACTACAAACGAGGAACGCAGCCTATACCTAGATGAATACGACCGTCGGTACTTTATCATCTTCTCAAAGAGTCCTGCTAAAGAGCCAGAGTATTATCTCAAACTAAATAATTGGATGTGCAAAGAGCAAGGGTTAGAGAAGTTTTATGGGTATTTGTTGGGACGAAGCCTAGATGAGTTCAATCCCAACGCTCCACCACCTCTCAATGAATCTAAAAAACATCTAGTAGGCAACTCCAAGTCAGACCTTGAAATCTGGTTAGAAGAGTTACTTGAATCCTACTTTGACTCACCAATTTCATTTCGTTGGAAGTGGCTTGAAAGCAAAATTAAAGAAAGCCCTTTTCGCTATGAAGCCAAGAGAACTAAGTATATACAGGGCATATTGAAACAGCACGGCTATACCAGCAAAAGAAAGCGAGACAAAGCCAAGAAGCAAACGACCTTTTGGTTCAATCCTAAAGCTGTTAATGAAGGGTATCTTGGGCAGACCACAACCGCAGTCTGTCGCATTGAATTGGTAAACCATATGCACGATTTTGACTAGTACTGATCATTTATACTGAGTTAAAAGGGGGAACAAGCTGCACAACATGCACAACCCCCATGAACCCTGACACTGAAGAATGCATCCTTTAAATACAATCTATGCACAGCCTACACAAGCAAGGAAATTCAATGAATCAAGATAATAACTTAATACGCAAAGTGCTATATAGTAATAGCGAAATCAAACCATGTGGCTGCTGGGAGCTAATACGTTCCGATCAAAACCACACTGGGCACAGACGCATCACTATCCATGGCAAAAGAGACTATGGTCATCGCTGGGCCATGGTCGAACAGTTAGGTGAACCTGTGCCTTTTTATAGAGTGGTTTGCCATATCTGCGACAACCCGACTTGCTGTAATCCTAATCATGTTTACTTGGGGGATTACTTGAGCAACAGACTAGATCAGCTATAGGGATTAGGATATAAAATAAAAATCTTCCACATTTTGCTAGTGGCTACCTTGCAGAAGAACAGCTTAATTGACGCCCCTGTTCCATCCTTGGCCCTGCCAATCTAGGGTTTCTTCTAGGTACTTAGCCTTAATACTTATGTCTGAAGGACTTCCATATCGTTCACTGACCTTGCTACTCCAACCTAGCATTTCATTTCTTTTATCTTCGGGGCATTCAGCATCCCTAAGCCGCGTAGCCATAGTATGCCTAAAAGAGTGCGACGTAGGGGCATCAGCACCCAACACAGACTGTATGCGCTTCTTAGCCGCTGCACTGCCATTGTCGCTCTTAACACACTTTTCTTCTTCGTCAATATAGCGTGGAAACAGCCACTTACCCTCTACAGAGCGTACATATTCCAAGGCCAATCCAGTTAATGGGATAAATCTAATCGAACTCTTAGTCTTAAGCTTACGAAATGGGTTTTTGTGAAGTGCCAGAAATGGAAAATCAGTATCAAGGCAATGAACATCAGCCATACTTAGGCTGCAAGACTCGCTTACGCGGAAACCCGTTTCCATCATGACTGCAATCATTCCCCATATCTCATCCATGCCGTTTGCAATCGCAACTCTTAGGGCAGTCAACTGCTGAGGTGTGAAGTCAGACCTATCTTCGGCATCATCACCTAAATTTGGAATTTCATACCCAGTAAAATTATGAAGCTTATCCTCATTTAGTTCGTAGAGTTTTGTCACACCTTTAAAAGCAGCCCGAATACAGTCCATACGCCTTTTAACGGACATAGTCTTCAAGCCACGCTCCTCTATCATATAGGTGACTAATTCCTGCACCTCCCACACTCTGTATTCACTGGGTCGCCTATCACCTAAGAACTTTATTAAATCTGTAAATGCGAGTCTATAAGGGCCACTTTTCTTCTTATCACTGAGCCACCCCTTATTTTTTAAATGTTCTTCTAAAATAACAGAAGCCGTAAGCACCATGCGGCCGTTAGAAAGTTCGATAGCAGA
>Ga0209534_10003185_pt1 | contig 15763 bp, 10 predicted proteins | sample COG_07_FD_184751 | JGI IMG/M metagenome (GOLD analysis project Ga0209534, IMG submission 184751) | Pelagic Microbial community sample from North Sea - COGITO 998_met_07 (SPAdes) (version 2) | ecosystem: Environmental > Aquatic > Marine > Neritic zone/Coastal water | place: Helgoland, sampling...
GAAAATTCTCAAAGCACTTCAGCGGAACGGGCGATTATCACAACTGGAGTTGGCCGAAGAGGTGGGATTATCGCCAACGCCCTGTGCGAGGCGCGTGAAGAAGCTTGAAGCTGAGGGTTTTATTCGTGGTTATACAGCATTGATCGATGAAGAGAAGCTGGGTTTTGGTTTCAGCATCTTTGTTTCGGTCAGACTCGATAAACAGATTGATGATCGGTTATTAAGTTTTGAGCAGGCAGTGAGCCGTTATCCTGAAGTGGTGGATTGTTGGCTGATGACTGGAGGGTTTGATTATCTCTTGCGAGTTGCTGTGTCTGATTTGCATGAATTCGAGCGATTTCTTACACGAAAGTTAACCAAAATTGAGGGTGTTGCCTCCATTGAATCGTCAATTCCTCTTCGGCGTGTGAAAGAGAGTGTGGCACGATTGATGTGATACAGGGAGGGAGGGTCAAGTGCCTCAGGTTTTTGGAATCGCGTTTGCTCAGTTTTTAGGCTGTTCGCTGTGGTTTAGTGTCAATGGTGTGTCAGCGGCCTTGCTTGATGACTGGGGAGTGGAACCTTCTGCGATGGGTTGGCTGACAGGCGCGGTACAAGCCGGCTTTATTGCTGGAACCTTGGGTCTTGCGATGACCAACTTGGCCGATCGTTTTCGAGCATCCACGATTTTTTTGTGGGCATCGATCGCTGGGAGTATGGCTAACCTTTTGTTTGCTTACCAGGCCTCGGGTTTGACTGACGGAATGGTCTATCGGTTGATTGTCGGTGTCTGTCTGGCTGGCATCTATCCCGTTGGGATGAAGCTGATCGTGAGTTGGTCGCCGAAGCTTCCTGGTGTCGGACTCGGCTTAGTGGTTGGTATGTTAACCCTCGGAACCGCGTCGCCACATCTTCTGAATACGCTGGCGTCATCTCCAGATTGGCGATTGACCCTCATTGCCGTATCGATGCTCGCGCTCTTTGGGGGCGTGTTGGTTCGATGGATCGGTGAGGGTCCACATGGAATTCGCCAAAGCGGACCAATTCGGTGGGGTGCTGTTTTTTCGAGCTTTCAGCGGTCTCGGTTTCGAGCATCGGCCTTTGGTTATTTCGGTCATATGTGGGAGTTGTATGCATTTTGGACGCTCGTTCCTTGGTTAGTGAACGCAGTCATGCCTGATGCATCCGCGACTGAAACTTCCGCATGGTCTTTTCTTGTGATTGGTGTGGGTTTGTTGGGGGCGATCTGGGGCGGTTTGATGAGTCAGCGCTTGGGAAGTGCCCGCGTGGCCTTTGTGTCATTGATGATTTCAGGTTCATTGTGCGTGCTCTATCCGTGGATCAGTATCACACCAGCACTCGCGATCACCGCGCTCATGATCTGGGGGTTTTTTGTGATCGCCGATTCAGCTCAATTTTCAGCGATTTCATCGAAGGCTTGCGATCCAGAGATGGTGGCAAGTGCGCTATCGATTCAAAACAGTCTGGGATTTTTGATTTCGATCGGATCTATTGTGTTGTTGACCCAATGGATGGATCATCTCGGTGTCTCAGTTGTTTGGCTTCTTATCCCTGGTCCATTGTTTGGCCTCTTTGCGATGCGCTCGTTGATGACTGAGTCGGCGCCCGATCACAAGACGACTGTGTGATTTCTGAAACCAGTGACTGTGTCGTGCTCTAAGGGATTCTATGCTGCTATCGTTTGTTTTTCCGCTCACCTTTGTCGTGCTTTGGGCATCAGCCTTTGCCACGGGTTCGGTTGCGACCCAAGACGCAACACCCTTTGCGGCATTGGCTTTTCGGTTTTCGTTGGTCGCCATTGGTTTCGTCATCGTTGCTTGGTGGTTGGCGGAATTTTCAACACTGAAAATGCGCGATCTCAAGCATTCCATCATGACTGGTTTATTATTTCATGGTCTGTACTTGGGTGGCTGCTGGTACTCCTTCAGTGTGGGTATTCCAGCAGGCGTATCGGCTTTGATTGTGTGTACGCAACCGATTTTGACTGCAATCTTCGCTGGCTTGTTGCTCGGTGAACAAGTCTCATTAAAAAACTGGCTGGGCTTAAGTCTGGGTTTTGTCGGCGCTGCGCTCGTTCTGGGGCTAGATGTTGGCTCTGAGTTTGCGATCGATGGCTTGGTGGCTAATGTTGTCGCGCTGGCTGCGATTACCACCGGAACCATTTGGCAACGGAAATACTCGCAAACGCTGCCGTTAGCCACGAATAACGCAGTGCAAGCGGCTGCGGCGGCTGTCTTTCACGGAACCGTCATGTGGTTTCTTGAGTCGCCAGCGATCAATTTGACGCTGAGTTTTGGCCTTGCCATGGGGTGGCTAGTGATTGCGGTGAGTTTTGGTGCGTTCTCGATCCTGATGTATTTGATCAATCATCATTCAGCCAGCCAAACGTCGGCGTTATTCTTTCTCGTCCCCCCAGTCGCAGCCTTGATTGGATGGCTGCTGCTGAATGAAGGATTAACCACCGTCGATCTCCTCGGATTTGCTGTTGCCAGTGGAGGCGTCTATCTGGCAACAAGACCATCAGTGAGTATTGCTGATGAGCGTTAGATCACTCATCGATCAGGTTTCCTCGGAACCGATCGTCGATCAAATTGCCCGAGATTTGCAGCGTCAGGGATACAGTATCCAACCGAATGCCGTCACAGGCACATTAGCGGAGTCGTTGTGGAGCGAAGTCAGTCAATTAAGCGATGACTGGTTCCATCAGGCGGGAATCGGACGTGCGCGCGACTATCAACTGAACCGATTTAACCGGACTGACTCGGTGTGCTGGATCGATGGGACAACAGAACCCTGCCAGCACTGGCTTCAATACACAGAGATGTTGCGAGCCTCCTTGAATCAGCGCTGTTTTCTTGGTTTGTTTTCTTATGAGTCGCATTATGCGCGCTATCTTCCCGGCCAATACTACAAACGGCATCTGGATGCATTTCAAGGGGAGGCCAACCGAGTGGTTTCGACCGTGCTTTATCTGAATCCCGGTTGGCAGCCCGATGATGGCGGCGAATTGGTGATTTACGAGTCAGCCACAGATACTGCGGGGATTCGGGTGACGCCAGCTTTTGGGACGCTGGTTTGTTTCATGAGCGAAGCCTTTCCTCATGAGGTATTGAAAGCAAAACGCACACGGTATTCCATTGCTGGCTGGTATCGTTTGAACCAGTCATCAACCGATCGAGTCGATCCTCCTCGTTAGGAATACAGTTGAGTGACGAGCCCGATAATTGCTGAAATCGTCGCGATACTGGCCGTCGTTGAAATCAAAATCGCGATCGAGATCCGTTGACTAGGAACTCCGTAATGCGTGGCGACCATATACACATTGCCCGCAATCGGCATTGCTGCACACGCCATCATGACAGCACTGGCAAATGGATCGATCGCAAAGACAAAGAGCGCCGTCACACCGACCAAGATTGGGTGCACGACCAGTTTATTGATGGAGAGATAAAGCGGAATACTGATCTGTCCCCGCGCGGCAAAGGCCATTGAAGCCCCGATAGCAAACAAGGCTCCCGGGGTCGATGCGCCGCCCAAGATCGTCATAAATCGATTTAAAAGATCAGGGACCGGGATTTCAAAGGCCGCCCATAGAAGACCGGTTGAGATCGATAACACCAGTGGGTTTTTGATGAGTCCCAAACCGATCGTTTGCAGCAGTTTGAGATTGAGTTGACCCTCGCGATGCGCTACCAAAAGGATCACGATTAACGGTCCAAAAATCATCAGATCGATGATCAACACCATGATGACATAGCTGATGGCCTGTTCACCGAGCAAAATTGGCAACATAGCGAGACCCATCCAGCCCATATTACCGATGACTGAACATTGCGCCTCGATCACTGCTGATTCAAACGACTGGCCTCTGAAGCGAGCAACCATTGCCGTGAGGACATATAAACTGAGCGATCCAATCAGGTAGGCCGCCATGAAGTCCCATTCCAGGATATCGCTTAAGGCTAAGTTTGATGAAAACTTAAAGAGCATGGCCGATAACGCAAAGTAAAAGACGAATTTCGTCAAATGTGCGGTCGCTTCCTGGGAAAAGATGGAACGTTTCGCTGCCACGTAACCGAGAGCGATCAATGCAAAGAACGGTAACGTGTTGAAAAAGATGTGAAGCATAAGGACCAACGAACAATTTGTGCGATTAAACCACAAAGCGAGATTTCTTGTGGGTCAATCTATGTCATGCTCTGGCGTCAGATTGATGGAGCGCATGTGATAAAACTGGATCGGCATCGGGCGTCTGTCCTTGCGATTGATATACAGACTCGGCTCGTTCCGGCGGTCGACGACGGTGAAGTGATCGCCAAGCGAGCCTCTTTGGTCTTGCAATGGTTGCAAACCCAAGATACCGAGATCGTCGTTACCGAGCATTGCTCGGACAAAATTGGCGCGACGATATTCACGATTCCTTCAGAAGCTCGATGTTTACAGAAAACTGCGTTTTCAGCGCTTGATCAGCACGCCGTTCAGGTCATCGCACCGGCTGATCAAGTCATTGTGTTCGGGATGGAAACCCATGTGTGTGTTCTACAGACAGTGCTCGATCTTTTGGCTTCTGGAAAGCAGATCTTTGTGGTGACTGATCTTTCATCATCGGCTAAGCGCCTCGATCAACAGATTGCCATCGCACGGATGCAGTCGAATGGCGCCATCATCTTATCGAGTGAGATGCTGTTATTTGAGTGGGTGCGAGACGCTGAGGATGTAAGATTTGAAAGTATGTTAGCACTGGTGAAGCAATTGCGGTCATGAAAGGGGCTGAGATGATGTCATCACGACAAGTGTTTACACCCATTTTGATCGCGGCCTCCGTAGTGCTTCTGATCAGTTTTGCGATTCGTTCGAGTTTTGGGGTGTTTCAGATACCAATCGCTAATGATTTGGGTTGGTTTCGGACGGAATTTTCGCTAGCGATCGCGATTCAGAATCTCGCGTGGGGTATTGCGACTCCATTCTTCGGGGCTTTTGCCGAGAAACTGGGTGACCGTAAAGCAATACTGGTTGGCGTTTTGGTTTATGCATTGGGTTTGGCTTTGAGTTCGATGGCTTCGACCGCGGCCAGCCATCAGCTGCTAGAAATACTGGTTGGCGTAGGGGTTGCTGGCACTGGGTTTGGGGTGATTCTCGGTGTGGTCGGTCGCTCGGCTTCCGATAAGACGCGATCGCTGGCACTTGGGATCACAACAGCTGCCGGTAGCGCCGGCCAGATTATTGGTCCTCCATTGTCCCAATATCTACTCAACAGTATGACGTGGCAGGATGTCTTTCTGTTGTATTCGGGGCTCATATTACTGGCTTTGCTGAGCCTCCCATTCTTAAAAGCGCCAGCGAAAGTATCGAAATCAGAGTTAGAGGAGTCGCTCTCTAGAATTTTGAATATAGCGATTCGTGACCCGAGTTATATTTTGATTTTTGTCGGGTTTTTTAGCTGCGGATTTCAACTGGCATTCATCACTGCACATTTCCCGGCATTTGTGACCGAAGCTTGTGCGACTATTGATCCCAACGGACTCTTGGCCAAGATGGGCATCAAGGATACGGCTGATCTTGGAGCCGTCGCTATCGCAGTCATCGGGGTATTTAACATCATTGGAACTGTCACGGCGGGTGCCCTGGGTGGAAGGTACCCCAAGCGGGTTCTGCTCGCAGGTATCTACATGGCCCGGACGGTTCTCTTTTCCTGGTTTATCTTGACTCCGATGACCCCGGTTACCGTTCTTATTTTTTCTTCGCTAATTGGTACGCTATGGCTCGCTACTGTACCCCTTACGTCTGGACTGGTGGCTTATATATACGGTTTAAGATACATGGGTACCTTGTATGGCCTGGTATTCCTTTCACATCAGATCGGTAGTTTCGTTGGAGTCTGGCTTGGCGGTGATTTTTATGATCGGTTCGGATCATACGATGTGGTTTGGTGGGTGGGGATCGGTACTGGTCTCTTATCGGCGGCGGTTCACCTACCTGTCAAGGAGAGGCCGATCAATGATCGGATCGTCACCGCGTAGTTAGCTCGCTTAGTCTCAAGTGATCTCTAGCATCTGACTGTTTGTTTAATGAGACGGGCGTGTGCTTGAATTCAGGAATCTTGCCTCTTGGGTCTAGTTTGTCAGAGGTTAGCAAGTTAGCAGCCGCCTCATTAAACGCAAATGGCAGAAAAACCGTTCCCTGGCAGACCATCTCACTGATCTCAACCCGTGCCATAAGTTGTCCCTGGCGTGATTTGAGAGTGACAAACTCTCCATCGGAAATATCAAGAATCTCCGCGTCCGCTCCAGACACCGCAATAAGTGGTTCCGGAATCAATGTGTCTAGTGTCCGAGAACGACGGGTCATGGTACCTGTGTGCCAGTGCTCGAGGACCCGACCCGTAATCAAACGGAAAGGAAAGTCTGGGCTGATCTCTTCCGATGGTCCGCGATATGCCGTCGGTACCAGTTTTAACCGACCCGAATCGGTCGGGAACTGATCAATAAACACGACCTCCTGACCATTCTCCGTTGGTGATCGACAAGGGTAGGTGACGGCACCCTGTTTCTCGAGGCGACCCCAGGTAATGCCTCGATAGTCCTCACCCATCGCTGAGGTCATTTCCTCGAACACCGACTGAACGCCATGCTGTCCAGCAGAGTAGTCCCATTTCAATCCAACCCCGGACGCGATTTGTTGGATAATCCAAAGGTCAGGTCGTGCCTCACCCGGGCAAGGAATCGCGTTGTGGCCCAGTTGAACCGTTCGATCGGTATTCGTTACCGTGCCTGTTTTTTCTGGCCAAGCCGACGACGGTAGTACTACATCGGCAAGTAACGCGGTTTCGGTCATAAAGATATCTTGGACCACGAGGTGCTCGAGCGATGACAGGGCAAGGCGGCTATGGTTCAGATTGGGGTCACTCATGGCCGGGTTTTCGCCCATGATGTAGAGGCCGCGAATCCTTTCGTGGGCTGTTTGAGGATCTAGGATCGCGTGCATGATCTCAACAACCGTCAAACCGGGCTCGGGATCTAACTGTGTTCCCCACAGTGTTTCGAAAAAGTTTTGCGAAGCGGTGTCTGAAACCGGTTGGTAGTTCGGATACATCATTGGGATCAGTCCGGCATCGCTCGCGCCCTGTACGTTGTTTTGACCCCGCAGCGGATGCAGACCCGTCCCTCGCGTCCCGAAGTTCCCGGTAAGGCCGGCGAGCGCGATCAGGGCACGGACGTTATCGGTCCCATGGGTGTGCTGACTTACCCCCATTCCCCAGAAAATCATTGCCCGGTCAGCTGTTGCGTATAGCCTAGCTGCTTTTCGGATTTGCTCCGCCGGAATACCACACAGCGGGCCCATTTTCTCTGGAGAAAAGTCACCGATATGCGACTTAAATCCCTCAAATCCCTCTGTGCGGGCGTCAACAAACGCTTGATCGAAGAGATTCTCTGTTATGACGGTATGCAGCATGCCGTTGATCAGGGCGATGTCGGATCCGGGCTTTATTAGGAGTTGTAGCTCTGCGAATTGACCGATCTCCGTGTTACGAGGGTCGGCAACGATGAGCTGTGTCCCACGATTGACCGCATTCTTCATCCAGGTCGCTGCGACCGGGTGGTTGACGGTCGGATTGCAACCAATCAGCAGGGCTACATCCGCGTATTGAACGTCTTGCACTTGATTGCTGACGGCCCCAGAGCCGACGCACTCGAGCAGGGCGGCGACACTCGACGCGTGACACAGCCGGGTGCAATGGTCGACGTTGTTGGTACCGAATCCTGTCCGTATCAGTTTTTGGAAAAGATAGGCCTCCTCGTTGCTACCCTTTGCCGAACCGAATCCTGCAAGACTTGAAGACCCGTATTGTCCCTTGATCTGATTAAATCCGTTGGATGCAATTTGTAGTGCTTCTTCCCAGGTGGCTTCTCTAAACAAGCCTGAGTAGTCGAAGCTAGAGACGTCAGATCTGTTTAATATCGAGACGTCTTTTGGTGCGTTTTCTTTACGGACGAGAGGTTTGGTGAGACGTCTTTCATGGTTCGCGTAGTCAAACCCAAAACGTCCCTTGACGCAAAGTCTTCCCTTGTTCGCGGGACCATTTCGGCCATCAACCTCGAAGATCTTTCCGTCTCGAGTTTTATAGGTGAGCGCGCAACCGACGCCGCAGTATGGACAAATTGAGTCCGTACTCTGATCTGCCGACTGATGCCTTGTCTCGATGAGTGCCTCCGTCGGACACGCCTGGACACATTCCCCGCAGCCGACGCATGGGCTCTCGGTAACTGAGCTGTCGAGACCAAAGATAACCTGAGAATAAGACCCCCTGCCTTTGATGCTGATGACGCCATTGACCTGTTCTTCTTGGCACGCCCTGACGCACCGGTCGCAGTTAATACAGCGATTGGGATCGAATGAGAATCCTGGATGTGTCGTGTCTATGGGTTGCAGTGTCTGTATCGCGCCCGAAAGAGCAGCAGAGGGCTCGATATCATAAACGTCTAACCACACGGATAACTCATCTGTAGAGGTCTTGATGATATCTTTACTAAGCAGGTTTGATTCGACCGCCAACAACTCAAGGATTGTGTTCCGAGACCGGTCGACCCGTTCACTTTTCGTGTAGATAACTATCCCCTCGCTAACCAAGCGATTACAGCTCGGAGCAAGCGCGCGTTCTCCCTTGATCTCGACCACACAAGCTCGACAATTACCGTCCGGTCTTGATCCCTCCTTGTGGCATAGGGTGGGTAGTGATATGCCAAGCTTCCTGGCCGCCTCTAGTATCGATGTGGTTGGCGAGACCTCAAGGGAAAGATCATCGATCGTGATAGCGACAGAGTTTTTAGAAAGAGTTTCAGCCATGGTCTTCGATCTCTGCCGGAAAATAGTTGCGGACGCAATCGATGACGTTTGGCGCCGCCTGTCCAAGCCCACAGATTGAGGCGTCTTTGAGTACATGCGATAGTGAGTCAAGCGCCGGTATGTCCCATACGCTCTCCCTCATCAGTCTCGCAGCGTGGTTGGTCCCGAGCCGACAGGGAGAGCATTGGCCACAACTTTCATCAACAAAGAACTCCATCGCGTTGAGTGCGGCGTGTCTAGCAGTATCGTGCTGGCTCAGCACCACGACCGCGGCCGATCCGATAAAACAGCCGTGCTCTTGGAGCGTGTCAAAATCAAGCGGGATGTCAGCCAACCGAGACGGCAATATCCCGCCTGAGGCGCCTCCCGGGAGGTAGCCATACAAGTCGTGCCCGTCGAGCATGCCACCACAAAACTCCTCAACTAATTCCAGAAGGGAGATACCTGCGGGGGCTATTTTAACCCCAGGGTTTTTAACCCTCCCGCTGACGCTGAAGCTTCTGAGTCCTTTTCGTCCCCGTCGTCCAAAGCCCGCAAACCAGGATGCTCCCCGCTCTAAAATGTCTCGGACCCAGTAAAGGGTCTCAAAGTTGTGGACGAGCGTAGGGCGACCAAAAAGTCCTTTCTCAGCAACGTAGGGTGGGCGCTGGCGGGGCTCGCCGCGTTTACCTTCGATTGACTCGATCAGGGCCGACTCTTCGCCACAGATATAGGCCCCGGCTCCACGCCGTATCTCGATCTGGTCCGGCCCGACGAGGTTCGCCTCAATCAGTTCATCGATTGCCTGGCTCAGGATGGCGAGCCCGCCCGAGTACTCGTCCCGGATATAGATGTAGCTCTTCTCAGCGTCGATAATGTCCGCAGCAATCAGCAGTCCCTCCAAGAAACGGTGGGGGTCTCGTTCCAGATAGTTCCTGTCTTTGAATGTTCCAGGTTCGCCCTCGTCTAAATTCACTGTCAGATATCGTGGGCCATCGAAGCTTGAGACTATCTCCCATTTCTGTCCCGCCACGAACCCAGCACCGCCGAGACCGCGGAGGTTCGACTCTTTTAGCTCGGCAATGGCGCTGGCCTGATTCCGGGAGCCATCCCGGATTGACCCCAACAGCGAATATCCGCCAAACGAAATATATGCGTCTAGGCCGACCCAGTCGGGGTTATTGATTTCTTCAACCTTAATTTGGCCATTTTCGACAGTGGCGACCTTAACCGGATCAAACGCGGTACAGTCAGGCATCGCGGCGGGATGTTCTATGCTCCTTGATTGTATGGCTTGTATTACATCGTCCGGTCGGGCGTAAGGGATAGGGTTTCTTTGAACGACCGCGATCGGTGCCTGCTCGCAGCGACCGACGCAGGGGGCGTTGACCACCGAAATAGATGGCTCGGATTCTACCTCGCGAAAAATAGCGTTGAATAGTTCTTTTGCCCCTAACATACAGCAACTGAGGCCGTCGCAGACCCGGATCGTGATCAGCTTCTCGTCAGGGATCTCGTCCACGATCTTAAAATGATGATAGAAACTGGCGACCCCATAGACATCAGCCTCGTTTCTGCCAATTAGGCTAGAGGTGGCGCGGAGATAGGGCTTAGGTAGGCACCCAAACGTATCGTTGATGATGTGGAGAATCTCGATCAGTTGATCCTTCTCGGTAGACACGTTTTTTTGTTCAAGCAACGTGCCTAGGTCTGATGTCAAAATACTCGCGCGGTCCATGTCTAATTCCTCGACGGTACTTCATCATCCGCTGTGGCGTCGGTGGAACCTGTTCCTGCTTTGGTCTCTCTAATTTTGGAACTGAGACATCGGCCGAAGAAATTAGTAAGTTCTTGATGCTGGTTCAATGGTAAGACTGCGGCCACATACTGATCAGGCCTTACGACTAAAATACATCCCTCAGACGGACTGATACCGCGCATATCGTAGATATTTTTGTTTGGGCCATGGTCTACACAAAAGACCTTCTCATAGTCCCTGAGCCCAAGAGTACCTTTTACTGGGGTCATGAACGGATGTAGATCAGTACGGTCAAGTTCTCGGTGAGGTGTCTGGTATACCGCTCTGAAGTCTATTACTGAATCAGTATCGGCTCCAGGTGGGGTGTGCTTCTTTATCGGCGAGGCGGGATCGCTCCCGAGGTAGTGAGCTAATTTTCGTAGGCGGCATGAGTCGGATGCTGGGTCATCGGAGCCGGCGAACGCATAGACGCGCCACGCTCCATTGGCTGTGTGGCAGTGCCCTAGATGGACAGGTTTCGCGTCACCGTGCCGGATAACTGGCGCTGAGTGGAAGCGTTGCCCTATAGGTTGGCCCGTCGCCAGGTGCTGGTGAATACTGTCGCCCACGACGATCGATGGTTTGTATTCAATGCCTACCCCTGCTGTGAATCGGGCGAACAGCTGGAAATATTTTTGGAACTCGGCTGGATCAACTCCGCCCGGGTTGTCTTCAGTCTTAGGCTTTGAACTGAACATCTTTGACCACTCACGGTCAAAGTCGATCAGCTGTTTCGCTATATCGGCCCGCTCCGCGGAGTAGGTCGAGAGCAGTTCCTTCGGGCCCCTCCCTGTAAGCACGTGGGCCATCTTCCAGCCAAGGTTCCATGTGTCCATCACTGAGGTATTTAAACCTTGTCCTGCCTTCGGGCTATGGGTGTGACATGCGTCTCCGGCCAGGAAAACATGCGGGTTTTGACCATCTCGAGAATCATCGAAGGCAGTAGTTAAACGTTGACCGATTTCGTAAACGCTCCACCACGGGACCTCTTTGACGTCAAGAGTGTAGGGCGCCATGATGCGGTTAGCTGCTCTGATCAGAACATCGACAGTCATATTCGCTCGATCGACTCGCTGATCTTCCTTGAGCTTATCAAGCTCGATATAGATTCTAACCATATACCCGCCCTCGCGAGGTATGATCAAAATGTTACCTTCGTTGGTGGATTGAATGGCTGCCTTTAACCGAATATCAGGGAAGTCAGTTACCGCGAGGACATCCATCACGCCCCAGGCCTGATTCAATGCGTCACCGACTAGCTCATGACCGATCGATTTTCTAACCTGGCTGCGTGCCCCATCACAGCCGACTGCATATTTGCATCTAACGGTCTCTACTTCTCGGTTAAATTGTGAGTGCGTCACCGCTCGTTCGAAAGTCAGGGTGACTGGATACTCTTCGTTGGCATGGTCGACTTTAAGATCGATCAATTTTCTCGAATAGTATGGCGCAGTCTCAGCGGCGGAATGTTTCATCACGTTTAAAAAATGATCGTGAATCCTCGCCTGATTGATAATGACGTGGGGCATCTCAGAAAGATCCTCTTCGACATCGTCAATCTTACTGCTTCGTGCGATGTGTGAGAGGTTGCTAGGATCTGGCTTCCAGAAAGCAACCTCGTTGACACCGTACGCCTCTTGTATCACCTGCTCGGCGAAGCCATAAGCCTGGAACATTTCTAGAGTCCGGCAAGCCATCCCGTCGGCCTGACCAACGGTGAGTCTATCATCTTTCAGGTCAGTAATTACTGTGTGGATATCGCGAAATTGCGAGAGTTGCGCGGCCAGATTTAGGCCTGCAGGGCCACATCCGACGATCACTACGTCGCAGTGCGACGGGAGCGGTCGTTTTATCGGTGGCGCTACGACTCGAGCTTGCGGGTTTTGGATTCGGGGATCGCCGGGGTGAAAGCCATTGAGATGAAATTGCATGCCTTTTTCCGCCTTAATCACAAGATAATTCAGAGCAAAGTCGTCATTAGTATAGCTTCTGACGTCGGTCTATGATGCCTCTATATTTATTGAAGTTCAGAGCCTCATTTGAGGCTCTTTATGAGCACTCTTGATTAGCGGTGAGCAACAACGATATCGACAAGCGCCGGTTTACCTGACTTGACGACTTTGATCGCCCGCTTTAAGGCGCCGGCTATCTCAGATGGGTCTGTGATCGTGCCTTCTCCATACATTCCCATTGATTTCGCAAGCATTGCGAAATCAGGTTCCGGATCAAAGATGTCCATCCCTATATGAGCTTTCTCGACATCTGTACCCCTCAAGTGAGCCATCCGTTCTTGGTGTTCCCAGTCATTATAGTAGGCGCGGTTGTTACACATTATGATTAGAATAGGAATCTCATGTTTCGCCGCTGTCCATAATGCTCCTGCGTCGTACATCAGATCACCATCTGGTTGGAAAGTCAGTACGAGCTTCTCAGTGCCGCGGTACGCTAGACCGACACCCAGAGACATCCCGATTTGCGTCGAGGTGCCCAGCGAGCGCCCCGCGTGCCGATATGGTTTATCAAAATTCCACAGCTTCCGAACCCATTCGCGGGCGGTACCAGTAGCGAGTACCCAGTCTTCATCCTTAATGACCTCCCCAGTAATCATGACTAGCTCGGCATAGCTGATGGGGTCAGAGCCGCACTTAGATTCTGCAGACGCCTTCCAATCTGCAAAGATCTGATGATGCCTATCGCTAAACTTTTGCACTCGGGCATCGCGTGCACTCACCAAATCAGGCGTTACATCGAGCTTGTCCTGAGCAATTTTTGCTAGCTCCGGCATGGCGAGCCGAGGATCACCCAGCGCGACGTGCTGTTTTGGCTGGTAACGTCCGTAGTCGAATGCCCACGCCGACATCTCAAGCTCTGCGAATCCAATCTCCATCCAAACGCAGTCGTCAGGAACGTAAGAGGTTACCTCGCGAGTGGTGGAGACAAGCTTGTGGGTAGGTTTTTCCCAGTCACGTACATCGATTCCGAGAATCACATCTGCTTTTTTTAGAGACTCATGGTCCAGTGAAATGCAGAGTGGGTGTTGGTTCGGGAATGCGAGGGAGTTGTTGATATCCCATACACCACAGCCCAGGGTCTCTGCCAATGTGACCAGCTTTTCGAAGTTTCCTGGCTGTCGACCGATGAAGTCAACTAATATAACTGGGTGTTTGGCGTTCAGGATTACGTCGGCCATTGCCCCGAGAGTCTCGGGGTCTGCACCCATAGGGGCGGGGGCCTTCTGCATATTCTCTGGCGGCATCTCGAGATCTTCGCAGGTTAGCTTCTCTTCCTGTAGCCAGGCGTCATAGCACATGTAGATCGGACCAGCAGGTTCAGTGACCATCGTGCTGTAGGCGCGCATGAAACTCTCGGGCACCCCCTCGATTGCGTGTGGCTGGTAGTCCCACTTGGTATAGTTACGCATCGCCTCACCCTGCACTAGTGCGGAGTGGGACCAGTCAATGTGTGGGCGTCGCTTTCCCTCGTGCATTGGGCCGGTAGCGCCCATAATAAAAATAGGAGCCCTATCTATATAAGCATAGTAAACCGCCATCTGCGCATGAAGCATGCCGACCAGGTTATGTAGGATGACGCCCATGGGTTTACCTGTCGCTCTGGCGTACCCATGAGCTATCTGTACCGCGATTTCTTCGTGCTGACAGACCATTAGCTCTGGGTCATTCTCGCCGTAGTTAATTATCGAATCGTGGAGTCCGCGGAAGCTCGCGCCTGGGTTCATCGAAATGTGCTTGATATCGTATTGCTTGAGCAGATCAACGATGACGTCGGATTGATATTTTTCGTACTTATTTCTATCCATTGGAGAGCTCCTGGTCTTTTATAAACGTAATATCGCAGTCTTCTCAGCTAACTAGGACAAGCAATTTGAAATGCCCGTTCTATTGATTTTAATTTACTGAGACTGCTGCAGTCTGGACGACCACCAGGCTGACATTAACGAACAAAAACTAATGACGAGTAATGTGAGGATTCCAACATTTGTATCCTGGTCGGCACCCAGCCAAATCGCGACGGTGCCAGAGATGCCTCCCGCACCCATCTGCATAGCCCCTACAAGGCCGGTTGCCGACCCTCTGAGGCGAGGAATGACCGAGGAGGCTGTGATTATCGAGTTGGCGATGATTACTCCGTTCGATAGCCCAACCAGAAGCATTGGGATCGCCAATCCCATCGGTGAATTCGGGGCCGCGTTGTGCCAGATTTCCATCAGTAGGAGACAGATAAGAGATGCTATTGCACCTACAAAGGTGATGATTTCAATCCGGTATCGGTTGAGTAGACGTTTGTTGGTCAGGTTTCCGATCACGTAGCCGACTGAAGTAGTCGCCATCCATACCCCAAATTCCTTGGGGCTAATACTCATTCTCTCGAACGAGTAGGCAATAAAACCCATCATTGCGAAGAAGACAGCGGTCTGAAACGCTGTCGTGAGCGCGCTTGCGAGGAAGCGATCGGTACTTAAGAGCTCTCGGTAACCCATCAAGGCGTCTTTAAAAGTAAAAACGTGCTCAGGCTGATGAGTTTCTTGGATCTGAGTCCCTACAAATATGGCGAGTACCAGGCCCGTGATGGCAAGCATGAAAAAGGACCCGTGCCAGCCCACAAGATCGGTGAGAATGCCCCCTAATGAGGTACCGAATATGGGGATGATTGCCATCATGGCTATGATCGTTGACATCACACCGGCGGCTCGGTCTCGCCCGTAGAAGTCGACCACAATCGATCGAGACATGGCGACAGCGGCGGCGGCGCCAAATCCTTGAATCACTCTGAAAAAAATGATTCCCTCGATCGTGTTTGAAAGTACCGCACCAAACCCTGCGACGCAGTATGCAATTGCTCCTCCTAAGAACAAGGATTTCCTGCCAAACCGGTCAGAGAGGGGTCCTGCGACCAATTGTCCCACAGCGATCGAGAGTAACAGAGTGGTCAAGACAAGCTGTGCAATGTTTGAGTCGGCGTTGAGGTCGATAGCCATCGCCGGGATGGCGGGGGCGACCAAAGTCACGGCAAATGGGGCCAGTCCGGCACCTAGCGACAGCACCCAGATAGGGGGTGACCATTGAGCGTCGTGTTTGTTCAAATCTGGATCCTTAAAAAATTGATGATACGCAACCTTGTACG
>Ga0209534_10003199_pt1 | contig 15713 bp, 18 predicted proteins | sample COG_07_FD_184751 | JGI IMG/M metagenome (GOLD analysis project Ga0209534, IMG submission 184751) | Pelagic Microbial community sample from North Sea - COGITO 998_met_07 (SPAdes) (version 2) | ecosystem: Environmental > Aquatic > Marine > Neritic zone/Coastal water | place: Helgoland, sampling...
TGGATACTATCACTACAGGCGAGTGCTACCTGCGCTCGTCGGTATGAGAATCGACGCAGCTTCGTGTGGGATGAAGACGTTGTAAATGAACTGCGGATTACCGCAGACCACCTAGAAACTTTACTAGCAGAACAAGAGGGGAGATATGATGAGTGTATGGAAAACACTAAGCTCAATTAATGTTAATGAGCATACTGAACGCAAGGGTAATCTAACTTACCTATCATGGGCATGGGCATGGGCCGTTACTAAACAGCACTACCCAGATGCTTGCTACACCTTTCGCGATAACGAAGTCCACTTGGACGGGACAATGACCGTTCATTGCGTCGTTTTTATTGACGAGCTGGCTCACGAAATGTGGTTGCCCGTTATGGATCACCGCAACAATGCAGTCGCCAATCCTAATGCCTTCCAGATCAACACCGCTAAGATGCGATGCTTGACTAAGGGCTTATCAATGCACGGATTGGGTGCCTACATATACGCTGGTGAGGATCTGCCAGCACCAGAACCAGAGAAGACTTACGAGCAATGGTGCGATGAAAACAAAGACAGCATCATGGCAATCAAAGTCGGAATAGCAAATGATGATTTCCCGTCATCTGCTGAAGCATGGTTCGAGTTAAGCAATGAAGTTAAAACTGCACTATGGAAAGCACCAACCAAAGGCGGATGCTTCACGAAGATTGAACGAGAAATAATTAAGTCATCTGACTTTAGAAAGCTGCATTATAACGAAGGAGAAAGTGAATAATATGAAATACATTAATGGACTGTATGCCAAGAAGAAACACGAACGAGCACCAGACTTTGTGATCTGCTCGGGGTCAATCAACAAGGCTAAGATGCAAGAGACTTTAAATGAGATGGAAGGTGAATGGCTGAACTTCCAGTTCTTGACACCGTACTCACCAGACGAAAAGTACCCTGATCGTCTAACCGTTAAGACCGATGACTACAAGAAAGATGAGCCTAAACAGGTAGCATCTGCACCAGTAGACGTTGAAGAAGACATACCTTTCTGACGCTGTATGGGGGTCTCTAAGGCCCCCTTAATACACCCATAGTACGGGTACAGTGGTACGAGTATCGACGTGTACGAAGCTCTTATGAGCGCCTATGCCGCTGAAGCCTAGCTTAATAGCGTTGCTAACGATAGCGAAACGCTCAGCGCCGTTAGTAACAGCAATATCAGCAGCAATGCCTCTCGTGTGCTGTCCTGGCCCACTAGATTTCTTAGCTTCAAGGCTATGTTTCTTGCTACGGAACCCGCTAGTAATACGAAACGGTATGCCGCATTCATGGCGCAACGCATCCAAAGCGTGGATGAACTCATCTTCCATTTCATTTTCGCCAGTCTCCTGACAGTCAAATTCTTGACGGTTGAAGTACTTGAACGTCATCTCTTGTATGCGGTCTTCGCTGCACTCTTGAATGCCTTAGCAGTAGGAGCACCTTTAGTTCCAGGCTTCCTCATCTTCTCGCCTGATCCACCAGCGATACGAGCACGTTTAGCTTGGATGTTTGCGTACAATCCTTTCTTTGGTTTTCTCATTTCCGCATCTCCATTAACTTGGATACACCACGGATACCGAATGAACTACTGATCGCAATGAACAGCAGGTATTGATACCACTCTGGCAATTTTGACAGTGCTTGGAACCCAGCGTCAACCCTATCAATCACGCTCACGTCATTAATTGCTATGGCATAACCAACCATAAAAATAGGGATCGATAGTATGATCGTCCAGAACTCATCCTTCCATGAATGAGCGCTGGCATCTGCCATCTTGGATTCCCAATCAGAGTTGTTCTGAATGACCTGGAGCTTGGCCTCATGTTTAGCCTGTTTCTCCTCAGCTTTGTTATTCAACCAACCACCTATTAGATTAGCAATAGGCGCGATCAGTGCTTTCATCATCGGTTAACAAACTTCTGTACCGTATCAGATTCCCAGATACGCAACGCCAGCCAAATGATTGTGAATAAACTTGCCACGGCAGGAAGCCAACCAGCCAGTGTGGCGACTGTGCCGCCTACTGCTAATGAATCCATAACTGTTTTAGCTTCCTCCTGCATACATCACCTACGTCAATAAATTATTTAGCAGCCCAGCCAGTATTACTAGCGCCTGACTCTTTGATGTATAAGGATGTATTAGCACCACCGTCATTCCGATACCAAACGGAACCTACCCCAGCGACCACTACACTCTCAGGAGTACCCGATCCAGAACCCTCGTAATGGATGGGAAACTTAGTCCAATCTTGTTGTGCAATGTTATCTGTACGATAGTTATCCTTAACAATACCTGTACTAACGAAGGTTTCAGCAGCGTCTAACTGGGAAATCCAGTAAGTTTTATAGCTGGTTCCTACAACATTAGTTACTGTAAGCCCTTGCGTTTGATACCAGCTAACAACACCTCGTTGAGAAGAAGTGTCTGCTGAGCCTTTTGTATCATAAGTCTTAACGTTATCAATACAGACATTGCGTGAATCTTGGGAGTACACAGCAGATTTATATGTCTCGTAGAACATAGAGTTATGTACTGTGATTGACCTAGAGTCTGAAATATTAACGCCAAAATTCTTTGCAGTTCTAACAGTAGCGTTGTTAATTACTACATTACCTGATTCATGTAATTGAATGCCATCTTGCTCAGAAGTATCAGAAGTAATGTTGTTTAGGTTGATGTCGTGGGTGCAATATTTGACCACTGGAGTGCCGCCAGAGCTGCCAACAACAGCATCTTCAGAGATGTACTTAATAATATTGCCACCAATGCTATAGATAGGAAACGATCCGTTAAACCCTGCAACACTAGCGCCAGACATATTAATCCAGCCATCAGCAGTAAACAGTGTGCCCGATATTGGCGTGCCTAGATCAACAGTAACCATTCTTACTGTGACGTTAGATGTTCCACTAGGTGCTACGTTAATAACTTCATCTGCCGCAGTGACAGTAGACCCTGTAAAATCAAGAGTGTTCTCTGCTCTAAATCCGTAACCACAGTTGATTGCACTACAGTTCGTCAGGTTAGTGTTTCTTTGCGGGGCGTGTATTCTAAAGCCCATGTTAGAACAGTCTTGAACAAAGCAGTTAGTTAACTGTGCGCCAGTGTTATAGGCCAAAGTAATACCGTTGCCAAAGCCAGAGCCGTCTGCACGACAGTTAGACATGGCTAGTTCAGTAGCTAAACAATAGAACCCATTGTCATACGTCCAGTTAAAGGCGTTACAAGCGTCAACAACAAGTTGAGCCGCACCAAGGTAAAACCCTGTAGCACAAGTATTAGTTGAACAACCGCGCATGTAGGTAAATGCAGTACCAAGCAATATGCCTCTTGGAACACCAGCGTTACCGTTTTGACTCCACGATGTTGCGTTAAATACAGTGCAATCAAAGATAGAATTTTGCGACTGCGAATTAAATCCTGTACGAGTCCCAGTGATTACAAAGCCAGACCAGCCATCTTTAAAGTAACAATCCCTAATGCGTGATCGACTAGCATACTGAAAGTACACACCGCCAATGCCTTTGTTAGAAGAAGTAGCTGAACCATCAGCAACAGCAACAGACCTTTGCCCATGAAACGCAATGTTCTCAACGTGCATCGAATCATTGCCAGCCGGATCAGTATCAACGTATGCTTGGTTCTCAAGGATTGATGTGTTCATTCCTGGCAAAGTTGTACCGTCACCACCTTCCTTTAAAATAGTTGCCTCAATACCATCACCATATAACTTGGTATTAGACTTTATTCTTAGGGTAGTGTTGACTAGATAAGTGCCAGCAGGAATATACACCCGACCTTGCAAGTCTAACGCAGCCTGAATAGCGGCACTGTCATCTGTAATACCATCGCCTTTCGCGCCAAAATCTCTAACATTGTTAGGCGTACCAGCAATCATCCTAGTGTGTACTTTAGTTAAAGCCATTTTATTCTCCGAATCCTAATTTGTTTATTTCTCTGCCATTGATTGTGTTGTTTGATAACGGAAGAAAATACCACCCATTCCGAACACGGTGCTGGCTAACATTATAGTCTCAGCAGACAGGTTAAGCTGTAGAACATAGACCTGTAGAGCCGCTAAGGTTACACCAAAAACTTGCCATCTGTTACTACGACTGCGCCAGAATTGCTTTACTCTGTCCATAATTCTACCCACTCTTGATTGTCTTCATCCCACTCGTGTATACCTTCCTCTGGATAGGGTACAGGTGAGTCCCATAAACAAGTATCTTCGTTCAGTGTCCAGCTTGGATAGGGTTGAGGCGGTATAAAAGCATCACGCCCCTCGTCGTAAGTGTAGCCAATCCCTGCATAGTTCTTTCTAAAAGGAGTACCACCGTTAGCATGAACACCGCCAAAAGTATTGTAGCTAGTGCGCTTTGCACCGTAATAATCTTCCCAGTTAGTATCACCTTCGTCTTCGTCTTTACCGACAAACACCTGAGTGACTACGTTGTTATCTAATACTGCGTAATGTGCCATAGTGATTATCCAAAGGTTACTGTGTCAGATGGGCCAGCCGCTGTGATTTGAGTAACAGTATTTCCTAAGTAAGTTGATGAGCTAGAAGTAACGCCAGCAGAGAATGTTGCTGTTACAGAAGTAGGATAAATTAAAAGTATAATACCTGAGCCTCCAGAGGCACCGCTACCGAAAGCGCCACCGCCCCCACCACCAGTATTTGTGCCTCCTGCTTGTGGCCCATTACTAGTATCACCTCCATTACCGCCACCACCGCTATTGTTAACACCTCCACCGAAACCAATAGTTTCCAAATAAGCGCCACCACCACCGCCTTCGCCATATTTGCGAGAAAGTCCTGATGCGCTTATTGCCGTTCCAGTACCACCGTTACCAGCTTTATAATTAGTCCGATCGGCTCCTACACTTGCAGTTCCACCACCGCCTCCGCCTGAACCCCTATTAGTTGGTTCTCCTACGTTACCTCCAACACCACCGGCAAAGCCCTGTCCAGATATTCCTGTGCCTCCAGCCCCTCCTCTCCAGCCAGACGCACCTCCACATCCTCCATTTCCGGGAACACTATTACCACCGTATGCACCGCCTCCACCACCAGAAGAAGTAATTAAATCAAATGTAGAGTTTGAGCCATTATTACCTTTGTTTACAACAAAACCTGAACCTCCTGCTCCAACTGTTACCGCATAGGCAACGCCAGCTACATAAGTATCATTAACTGTAGCCGTTAATAATCCACCGCCTCCGCCACCGCCACCAGGATTTGCGTTTGCGCCACTAGCTCCGCCAGCTTGCACAGCGTAAGTAAGGGAAAATGGCACCGCACCACCACCACGACCAACAGCCTTGCCTATGGAGAAAGCACTTACGTTTGCGCTAATCATGCAAGCATCGCATGTATGCCAGTTGCTGTAGTACCAGTAGCAAGTACACGGCTAACAGAACATATTAAGTAGAAGTTATCAGGGACAGTAATCGTCCTAGATGTGCCGTCTACGTTATGGAATGTTACGTCTCCTGCGACTGTAACGTATAGACCAATAGCAACTTGCGATAAGTCAGTAACGTCACTAGGGGTAACGGGTAACATATCAACTACGCTACCGTTAAGATGACCTCTTTTTCCTGCAAATGGATTGTACATAAATACCTCGTTAAGTTATTTTTTAAATATGCCCTTATAGCTCCGGTCGTGTAGCAGGGAATGAGTCTGTAGACGGCCAATCCCTCAGTGCTTCCCGATAGGCCATGTACGCAGCACGTTGTGGATGATCTGTTAAAGGCACAATGTAGTCTGTAGCAGACAGCTCCATGTCACGCCACATACGAGCAGCTTCTTCCGCTGTAGGTTCCGCTGGTGTAGGTTCTACATAAAGTTCATAGTAGTCAAAGTTAGCTTCAACAAACTCAGCGTCAGAATTGATGGTGTTTAGAATGTTACCGTCAGCATCTTTAATATTATATTTCATATTCTTCTCCTTACGGTATGTACTGAATTACAACACAGCCTTCACCACCACGGCCTGAAATTATATTTAAAACAGTGCCATTAAGAGTAAACCCTCCACCACCTCCTATGGAAGCGTGACCCACTACCGAAGCGGCGGCAAAGTATGCGCCACCACCTCCTGCTAGTTCCCCTGCAGGCAGGATTGGACCGGAGCTGCCGCTTGTTGCGCCACCGCCACCACCAGATATTTGCCCTAAGCTGGATGAGTAAAAATCACCGAGAACATCACAATTTGCACCGTAACTTGTAGCGCCGCCGCCACCTGTTTCGCCACCGTCATTACCTGTTCCTAACAAACCAACAGCGCCACCGCCTTTGTTATAGCCTCCGCGTCCACCTGTGTTGTTAACGTCTCCACCAGTAGCAGTGCCTCCAGCAGTGTAAGTGTTACTGCCTACAACTCCACCTGCGCCACCAGTAGCTGTTAGCGTAGAGCCTAAACCTGTACCTGCAACAGATGTAGTGCCTCCTGCTGTTCCTGCGGCTACGGCTCCCATAACAGATGCGCCACCTGCACCAATCACTACAGTAAATGAACCTGAAGTTGTGACTGCTAGAGAGTTCTTTCGACAGTAGCCACCCGCCGCACCACTTTCAAGAAATCCATTATTCGTCCCACAGCCACTACCGCCTGCACCAATAACGTGAATCCTTATGTTGCCGTCTTGAGGCGGAACCCATGTTTGGGAGTTGTGTAAAAAGATTGTGGGATATGAAGCTGATCCACCGCCGCTTATGAAATCTGTAAAATTACTCATGACATCACCCACCCTTGCGTTGCGTCTGTATATATAAACTGAATTGAGAGATATGCTGCATTCATCGTGAAGTCACTCGCACTGCTCATTATGTTGCTACCGTTTCTAGCCACCACTGTGTCAGCGAAGTTACCCACGGTAATTAGGACTCTTTGTCCTATGGCTGGTGACGCAGGAAGCGTAATTGTCTGAGTAGCTGCGCTAACATAAACGTGTGTGTTGACAGTAGCCGTAAGAGACGTAGCTGTAACAACAGTAGTTATTCCTACAGCAATAGGCACTGAAGCTATCTTAGCCGCTGTTACTGCATCATCAGATATTGAAGCTGTTACTACTGCATTAGAGGCTAATTTAGCAGCCGTTACCGCATCATCTACTATAGAAGCTGTTACTACTGCATCAGAAGCTAGCTTGGCCGCTGTTACTGCATCATCAGCTATCTTTGCTGTAGTTACTGCATTGTCTTGTAGTTGCGCTGTTCCTACACTGTCTGCCGATGGTGTATTTATAATCGACGTAGTAAATGCAGCAATGACAACTTCTATAACAGAGTCAAGAGGTGGTGCCGTAGAAAATGTAATTGTAGTGCCTGATACAGAATATGTGTTTTTAAACTGATACACACCATCAATGTAGACAAAAGTATTTGACTTGACCGCAGAATACCCAAGAGTAAACGATGTTGTAGAACCATCCCCTGTGAAATCGCTAGCTTTTAAATCGGTGCTAACAATCTCTTTTTGAACAAATGCCCTAATCTCAATAGCTGATTGAAGCGGCGGGGCAGCTGAAAATACTAAATTACCTCCGCTTACACCATACGAGGATACTTCTTGTAACACACCATCTATGGCTATCTGTAATAAACTAGGGCTATTGGTTGAGGTTTCAAGGCTGTAGGTTGTAGTAACCCCATCACCTACTTCAGTTTGCACAACTAAAACAATAGTCCCATTATTTAAATAAGACTCAACTGTTACAGCACCGTTAGCATCAAATGCTAAGAGCTTCTGAGCGCGACTAGCAGCAACCGGTAGAACCATATTGATTGCGCTGGAATCAACGTTTGGCTTCCTTACAGCTCGGTCTGTGTCCGCTGCACCCTGCTGTAGTGCTAACCATAGGCGATCATAGTCGTTGTTTACATCTGCCGCTAGGAAGTCACCGCCATTGGTGTAGCCCGTAAGACGCTCTAATGCCATGTCACGGTATAGAGTTATAATGTCCCCAGCAGTAGCGCCAGTGACCAGGGTGACCACGCCGCCTGAGTCTGAGCCTACGCCAGTAACCGCATATTCTCCAGCACCAGCGCCTAAACTGAGCAGTACGCCGTTCTGCAAGACCGCAATATCACCCTCAGCAGTGATCTCAAACGTGTATGGAAACGCAACTTGCCCACCGGTAGCGGTGTATTGGTCTCTTGGAGTGTTGTCTAATACTGTCATAGGGCACCTGTAATTCGTTTGATTTTATCAAAAATAATGGCTAATAACGACCTGCTATCTTACACCCATCCCATTTAATTCTAAATTTCTAATGTTCTGATCTAGCACTGCATTAGCTCTTTTGGCTTGTTCAAGAATCAAATCATCAAGCCTTCTGAGTTCTTCTTGTTTTTCCTGGCCGGTCATCACCAGGTTGTCATAAATTAAATTTCGTCTTTTATTTAATCGACTAATATTTTTAGTTGCAGAGTTAAAAGCTCTTTCCGATCTGACTAATGCTATATTTTCTTCTCTGTATTCCGTTCGTTCTTCACCCCTAAGATCGTCTAGCTTGTTAGTGGTTTGCTTAATTAACCCAGCAGAATCATAAAATATACCCGTACTTTCTGCTACTGATCCCGTTGGCGGCCTCATCGCAAAGGCTCTAATTAACGGCGTATCCATAGGGCTAGTTGGCCTAGCTGGTATTTCTTCCCCGTTCCATTTATCTACTTCATTGAGAATGTAGTCGCCAGCATCCGTAACATACTGAGAACTACCGGCAAGCAAGCCCCTCATTGTATTATCTACTTTGGCCGGTGAAACGCCTAGTATTTCCCCAATTTCTTCCGCAGATCTACTGGTGTACTTGCTCTTTCTTTCTTCTGGAGGCAGATCTTCCATCCATGCAGGATAGATATTACGACCTTGAAAAAAATTATAGTTAGCAATGTTCTCAATGGTCACTTTAACTAACGGAGGGATTGCGGCACTAGGATCATAAATTGGGCTAATAGAACCAACCACGCCCTTGACTAACTGCATCCAAAAATCTTGCACATCCTTAATGCCCTTAGACTGACCCCAAGCCATAAATCTTTCTGGGATAGAACCAAATAGATACCCTAATGAAAATGGCTTTGGATACCGATGCCATTCACCATTCATCTTAAATATCCAGAACATATCCTTCTGCCACTGCGGAATCTCAGAGTATTCTTCTCGCTCATCATCTGGAGCGCCATACAAATAATAACCAGATAGGATTAAGCTAGGCATCGTAATCGTGCCAACTGCCCACATCGTAGTAGCTTTTGGATTGTCTCGCATAGAACGGTAGAGCTTATCTGCACCCTGCATCCCTGCATTAAAGAATGGAACGTATTTATTGATTGCCTTAGACGCAGTACCGCCCCTAGCAAAGTCTAAAGTAGCATCCCTAGACTCAAATGCAGCCTTGGTATCTGACATGCCTTTTCGCTTGGCAGCAGCAAACGTACCGATTCTGACAGCTTGCTCAAACGTCAAACTTATATCTTCAGGTATTCGTAGTGGATTCTTTAAGTACCTGGCTATCTTCCCGTCATTACTAATAAGCTCTTTTTGAGCTTTAGCCATGCCATTATCGGTTAATTCCATGTAATTATTAAACGAACCGCCAGCTTGCATCCATTGGTTGTGTAAGTCTGTTTTTCCAATTAATGCTACTAGCCCGCGAATAGGGTCAATGATAGGGATAGGTCTAGCTTCAGACTGAATGAATGCACTTTGCATATCTCGCAATACGTTACGAACCCAAAACTCAGGGATCAATGTTGCTCCTGCTCTTAGAACAGATGCTGGAGCTTGTAAAAACTTTTGAACAAAATTAAATTGTTCTGGCCTCATCTGCTCAACAGCTTTCAATATCGGTGGTGCTACCCTGTAATACTTTCTTTTCCCATCTTCAAATACAGTGACAGTGCCTTTAGGTGCTTCTTTGCTTGGGCGTTTTACTTTCTTGCCGTCTACTTCTATTGTCTCCATTAATGGGCCAATAGGCTGAATGTACTCAGGCATAATGTCTGCAAGAGAAGAGATAGAGAGAGCAACCCTGTTTTGGGCCGCAAGGTCTACTATCCTAAAAGTATTTTTAATTATAGATTCTATTGGATCTTTAACTTCTCGCTCAGAACCTACAATTTTCTTTATAACTCGATTAATTGTAGCGTTAGTAAATACTTTGCCTTGTCCAGCAGAATCGTACTCGCCAAATTCTTCATCTAAAACACGCTGAAACGGAATGTAGTTTTGGTTTTTATCAGTAATATTCTTATAGGTTTCTTCCTTCATATTGCCAGAATCAACTGCTATACGAAGAACACGCTTCTGAAACTCATAGATTTGCTTGGCAGTCTCGTCAAACCATTTAAGACTATCGCCATATTTCATAGCCAAAGAATCTAGCGTCTTGGCAGAATCTAATTTTTGCTGCTCAGTAACCTCAACATCTTCTCGTTGTTGCAGATCGTTCCAGTACCTTCTGGCTATCAGGTAATCTTTTAAATCTTGATTGCGTTGATTCTTATTAGGTTCCAGCCGAATAATAAGATTGTCAAAATCATCCAAGATAGAACGCAAACCCCTGCCTGTAATCTCTATCTGACCGTCTGCATTTATAGTGTTGGTGTTGACCGTTAGTATTTGCTTGGCCAATCCAGCAACAGAATAATACTGACGAATCAAGTAATCCGTAGTTTGCCCGTCTGCTAAGGTAGCGCCCCGTTTAACAGCTTCTCTAGATAGGTCTACTAACGCGCCAAATCTATCAAACCATGTATAGTAAAAATCATTAAAAATGCTTTCATTAGGGTCTATATTTAATCCTTCTGACTCTAATCCTGCATCTGTTTGAGATTCTAAAATAGGGTTGTCAAACGATTCTACTAGAGACTCTTGTAGCGCAATATAATCTTCCATTAACTTCATGGAAGCATCAAATTCTTCCAAGCTAATAGTTGGGTATTCCTGCTCTAAACTTGCTTCAAGCTCATCTAGACTAATCTTTTCTAGCTCTTGAGTTTCTACTTCTTGACGAATTTGTAAATTCTTATAGTAGTCTTCCAATTCTTCGTTTTTAGTCTGCTCAAGAACCTCGATTTCTTTTTCAATAATGTCCAAGTCAGCTTGTTTTTCGTTATAAGCTGGCAGCTTTGGGTTTGCTACAATCTGGTCAATAACCTCTATTACGTCAGCTAAAGTTGACTCAGGCCCCCAGTATTCAGTTTGCGGCAGACTTTCGACTATCTGGTCAATTAACATTCCACCTTCAGCTCGGAATAACGTGTAACCTAGCTTCTTATTGATTGATCTTAATTCTGACTTTTCAGCGCCAGTTTCCATCACATAGGAATCAATGTTGATCCCAGACTTGGTATTGTCTTTGCTTTCACCAGCAGCAGTTTGAACAGTAGTTTGATTTACAAACGCTATAAGTTTTGCCAACGGAGTATTGGCCCTAGACGCATTAGTTCTGGCCTTACCCAACTTCTTTAGGCTTTCTTCTTTTGCCTTGTAGACTTCAGTTATGTCGCCTTCCTTTAACTGGTCATAAGACTCTAGTATTGCGGATTGAACGCTAGTAGGAATTTTACCAGTAGCAGCTTCTCGTTCTGTTTCTACTACCGCAGACTCTAGTTGCAATTGACCTTCAACAAATGCTTCTTGCTCAGTCATTGCCATGTTACTGACAGTTTCTTCTGCTTCCTTTCTAGTAAAGCCTTTTTGAATAAGCAAATTAGTAGCAATATTTGATACAGCTTTAACGCCGCCCAATGCAGAAATTAGACCAGCCTCTAGCAATAATTGGTCTTTTGTAGGTGTAATCCCATCTAACACTTGGTCAAACGTATAGCCTTCTTCCAGTACAATGTTAGTTGTTTCTCTCAACACATCGGCAACACGTTCTTCGCCTAGCTCCGCCAGCATTCCGTTCCACCCACCAGCGGTAAACGCTTTAGATATGGTGGCGTTAGGCTTAATTTTCTTGTATGCCTCAAACAATCCCAGCTTTAAACCTTCTGGCAGATTGTTAATCCCATTGATTAGCGGTGTTTTTAACCGTTTAGTAACAGGATTGATTGCGTACTTAGCGATAGTGGCGCCAGACAATTCACTAGCCACTTCTGCGCTAACATGAGCATAAGCCTTTAATGCACTCAGGGCAGGAGTATCTTTAGATTCCGTAAAAATCAACTGGCCTTTATCAGTAACCATCCAAGGCCCAAGTCTTTGCTCGCCATAATTAGCAATTCCCATTGGAACCATAAGACCTGACTGTGTAGCTACTCTTGCTACTCGTCCAACTTGTTTTGCAGTAGCTTGTTGCAATGCACTTTTGGCAACACCCTTTGTTATTGCTTGTACAGTCGCAGTTTGAACGGCCTTTCCTGGGCCTCCAGATGCAGCAAATTCAAGCATGAACGCTGGCATTTGAGATCCGTAGTACCGAAATTCACCACCATAAGTCATGCCTCTTACGGACATTTCTATTTGCTTGTTAACAAATTCGTCTAATGTAGACTGTTCTGAAGTGGTTAATTCTTCTCCAGCTTCTACTTTTTTTGAAACAGAAAGGATATTTAATGCTTCTACGCCTTGGGCAATGCCGCCTCCAGGTAAGACTTGAGACCAAGTTAAAAAATCACCAGTCTCACCAAAACCAATTGGATTGTTTTTCCATCCTTCTACTACATCAGGCGGAAACCTAGTCGATGCTAAGGCAATCATTTGTTGCCGTTGAGCGTCAGCCTCATCTAATAGCTCTACGCCTTCTGGATCTTTTGTATCAGGCTTGATTGTATTTCCCAGCGCTAAAGAATTAGCCTCTGGAATGTTGACTTGCACAGGCTCAGATACATCTAATGACACACCACCAAATGAACTTTGTTGAGCCTCTTTAGGTTCTTCTACTGGTATTCCGCCAAATTGACTAGGCATTAAGGCTTCTCATATTGTACGCCATTTTCAATAAATTTAGCGCCAGCAGGTAACGCATCAAATTCCGCTTGAGTAGTAACCGTGGGAATTGCAAGAATTCTGTTAACTCTTTCTATTGATTCTCCACGTCTTTTTTCTTGTATTCTGGATACTACGCTTGGAGCCAGTTCTGCCCATAAATTTATTTCGTCCCGCTTATTTACTGCGCGGCCTTCGTCTTCAATTTCTTGCTTTTTTAAACGAACAGCGTCTAATAAGTCTCGTCTAGCAACACCCCATAAATCCGGTTGCAATGATTCTTTGATTGTTCGGTCTGCTTTTGAATTAGCCTGAGCAATTTCTGATGTTGCTCCTGCAATTTTTGCAGCAGTCAGGGTTTTTAGTTGATTGTTTAACTTTAATTCATCGTCAGAAGTTAGATCGCCCTTTGATCTGGCAATCAATATGTCTTCTCTAAGATTGTTTACGCCTTGCAAGTAGTTATTTGAGTTAGCATCCATGTCAAAATCGGCATTTAGATCGTATGCTCTAGCTACAATATCCCCCATGACTTCAGAATTTGTAACAGCATTGAGGGCTTTAGCTGACGTAACGTACCTTCTAAGCAATACGGCTTCTTCTCGCCCAATGTTTCCTTTCATTTCTGATTCAGCAATAGCAAATAATTTATTATTATCGCTTATTGAAACATCTTGAACTGTTTCCATTGCAGAGGAATAGTTAGAAATTTGCGTAAATCTGCTGTCTTGAATCTCTGATTCAACCTTCTTGATTTCTTCAGATTCAAAGTCTTTTAGTTCGCTTTCTAGATCTTTTACAAGAGCATCTTTTTCATCAGCATCTAGCGTAATCATCTTTTCAGGATCAAACGGGTCTTCTACCTGAAACGTATCTCTTTTATTAATTTGATCAATTACGTTTTGACCAGATTCAATCCTTTGCTCTACTGTTTGATCTTCATTTCTGATTATTGAATCAAATCTCCCAAGGGCAGATTGCGTTGCTAATCGATCTCTGAGTTCTGTTGTTTGAGTAGCAAATTTGCCGCTATCAACTAAACCTTTAGCAACTCCTTGTTTGCCTGTTTCAACCCAAACTAACGCTGCATTACGCAATTGTTCTGCATCGTTACTTCTTGCAAGATTGACAAGATTTACAGATTGATCGACTAATGCCGTTTGAATTGTTGCCGAATCAATATCGTTCTGTTTCTTCTGTTGAGCTTTCCAAATCCTAGATGCAGAAGTTTGATTTAACTGTGAAAAATAGCTTTCAAAAGCTGGTTTCATTTCTTCTGGAGCAACACTAAGCAAGCCGTTCATACCGCTTGACGTTAGGTTTCTATACCCTTCAATGTCTTCTGGGTTTGCGGCCTCGGCTCTTGATACTATGCCAGTTATTTCGTTTTGAATTCCAGCAGTGAATGCAGCTTCAGCAGTAGCGTTAAAAACCCTATCTTCCTCGTAAGTTTTAACATCATCGTACTCTCTTAACTCTAACGGAGTAGCACTAATAGCTGACGCATTACCAGCAAGTTTTGCCGCTTTTTCAGCAGCAGCTATATCGTTTTTTTCTTTTAAGAATGCCTGTTCTGCAACTTTCTTTTTGCCAAATGCAGCAGCAATATCGCCTACTTGTCCCGCTAGACCAGCAAGCGCCTCAAACCTACGCGCAGCAGATGTATCTACTCCCGTGGGTCTGAACTCTCCGTAATATCCAATAGGCTTCTGGGCCATTATGTTTCCCCACCAGATTTTCCGCCGCCAGCCAATGATATTCCCTGCATAACACCGCCTAACAATGTAGATCCAGCCTGTAAGTATCCAGCTTGACGTGCGGATGAAGCTTGTCTTCGTAATTGAGCCTGTTTTAATTTATCAGATAAGCCGATAGTACCTTCGCTAAGGCTTGCTTTCTTGGCGCTAGCTAATGAAATGCTAGCTGGAGTACCTTCTCCAGAGATCCCAGACATAGCTTGACCTACCACATTAGCAGCAAGTGCTCGATTCAATTCTTCTCGACGTTGCAATTCACGGCTTTGAGCAGCTAAACGTTCTTCTTCAGCTTGACGTTTAAGCTCAATTTCTTGAGTCTTTCCAGAGATGTATTGACCTCTGGCAGAAAGGCCGGTTGTTAATCCCAATGTAGCACCAACAGCTATTGCCGCACCGCCACCAACTGCTACTCCACCAACGGTGCCGCCAATTACTGCTGCGGTAATTACCCAAGCCATTAGATTGCCTCCAATTCGATAATTTGCTCTGCTATCTTATCCACATCTGTTTCCTCGGTAACGTGGAAGGTTGTCCACACCGTATCAGTAATTGCGTATATTACTCTTTTCATACCTGCTTGAGTCTGCCCCATGTATGGAGCCTTAATTTCTTCTCGTCCTTCGTGTGTTACCGCTACACATTCGCCCTGAGACACCGTAAATAGGTGGTTGGTCTTGTGTAATGCGCCTACCAGACATACTCCAGCAGGGATGAATAACTCACGAGCATAGATCCCATCGGCAAAATGGTGCCTAGTCTCAGTCTCAGCCTGTGGCATGGACAGCATTAAGTCCTGAATATTGTAAATATTGCTCTGTAACGCTACGTTCACGATGATTCAACCTCGTATTCAATCATCTGTATAAATACAGGAGTAGGGTCTGGTGCCGTTATCGATGGCATCTCGTCTCTAGTCCAACCTATATTGTTTAGTACGTCATCTATTATGCCAGTTTTAGCGTTAGGTGACGTGTTTAACGGTGAG
>Ga0209534_10003203_pt1 | contig 15698 bp, 15 predicted proteins | sample COG_07_FD_184751 | JGI IMG/M metagenome (GOLD analysis project Ga0209534, IMG submission 184751) | Pelagic Microbial community sample from North Sea - COGITO 998_met_07 (SPAdes) (version 2) | ecosystem: Environmental > Aquatic > Marine > Neritic zone/Coastal water | place: Helgoland, sampling...
AAATAAAAACGAAGTATTAGGAATCGTAGGGGAATCTGGATCAGGAAAATCAATAACAGCTTTATCAATTTTAAATCTATTAAATAATAGTAGTTTTCAGTCTGAAGGTTCAATTGTTTTTGAGGGGATTGAATTATCCAATTTATCAAAGAAAAAAATTCAAACAGTAAGAGGAAAAGACATCTCAATAATTTTTCAGGAACCCATGAGCTCATTGAACCCAAGTATGAAATGTGGACATCAAATTTTAGAAATAGTTACCAACCACAATAAAAGTAACAAAGAGTCTGATATAAGGAAGGTTTTAGACCTTATTGAAAAAGTACAATTGAAAAATCCTAAGGTTGTTTACGAAAAATATCCTCACCAATTAAGTGGCGGACAACAACAACGAATAATGATAGCTATCGCTATTGCTTGTAATCCTAAAATACTGATTGCTGATGAGCCAACGACATCTCTTGATGGTTTAGTTAAAAATGAAATTATTTCTTTGATTAAATCCTTACAACTTGAATATAAAATGAGTGTTATTTTTATATCACATGATTTAAACTTAGTGTCCAAATTTGTTGACAATCTAATTATATTAAAAAATGGTTTTATAATTGAAAAAGGCTGTGCTAGCAAAATATTTAAATCCCCAAAAGAAAGCTACACTTATGATTTGATCCACTCTACACCACCAAAAAAAAACAGACCGTATAGATTATTAACTAAAAAAATAAGAGAAATTAAGTTTATTAAAAAAGAAGAAAGAAAGCTTTTTCACTCAAAAATATATAGTCAACCCCCTATTTTAAGAGTTGAACAATTACATTTTTCATATGGATTAAATAAAATTATTAATAATATCTCTTTTGATGTTTTTAGCGGAGAAGTTCTTGGAATAGTCGGGGAATCTGGATCAGGGAAATCAACAATTGCTAAATGTATTTTAGGATTAGTTAAACTCAAAAAAGGAGTAGTGTATTTTGAAAATGAAAACATTAAGCATATAGAAAATTCTGTTTTTAGAAAAAATGTTCAATTAATTTTTCAAGACCCCTATTCATCACTTAACTCTGAAATTTGCATTGGTGATTCAATAGTTGAGCCAATGATAGTTCATAGAATATTTAAAACAAAAAAAGAAATTAAACTCAAAGCACTGAGTTTACTAAAACAAGTGGGGCTGAAAGAAAAAGATTTTAATAAGTATCCTAACCAATTTTCGGGTGGTCAAAGGCAAAGAATTGTAATTGCCAGAGCATTAGCTCTTAATCCAAGAATTATTGTCTGTGATGAATCTGTATCTGCTTTGGATGTTTCGATTCAAGCTGAGATTTTAAACTTATTAAATGATTTAAAAGAAAAATTTGGATTTACCTATGTTTTTATTTCTCATGATATGTCAGTAATAAAATATTTTACTGACAGAGTAATTGTGATAAAAAAAGGTAAAATTATTGAGCTAAATGAAACCGATTCATTATTTAATTTCCCCAAAAATAAATACACTAAAGAGTTGTTAAAAGCTAGTGATTTTTAAATGGATTTTAATATTATAAATACTTGGATTTTTGAATTAAACTCTCTTTGGAGAATCATAACTCTTACAGTCTTGTTATATGCAATATTAAGATTTGCTTTTAATCTTTTAAAAAATATACACTTCAAACCTATTGACCTTCGAATCGCTTTATTCGGATTAATTTTTTCTAACATTTATTTATTTATTGAACTGATTTCATATTTTATATCTCCTGAAATAATGTTATGGTCCAATGGATTTAATCAAATTTTAAAAAACAACAATGATTTTTATTTTTTGATAGCATCTCCATTTTATATTTTTTTTGGTGTTATGTCTATCAATGTAGGTTGGTCATTATTGAAAAAAGCAACAACAAACAAAAAAAGGCTCTCAAGAATTATATTCTTTTATACAATTGGAGTGATTTTTCTTCTTACAGGATAGCTTAAGGTTATTTAAAAAAACACTCTCTTAAGAAAGAGAGTGCTAAACCAAACTATTAATTAACTATTGAAATCTATCACTATAAATTTAATTTTAATTTAAGTAGTAGATTCACAAAATTTTGTTAATCTTTATAAAATGAATTTAAGATATGGTGTCTTGGGTGGCGGCAGTTGGGGTACTGCTATTGTAAAAATGTTATCTGAAAACAATGACATTATAAATTGGTACGTTAGAAACGAGGAAAATGTTTCTTTAATTCGACAAAAAGGTAAAAACTCAAAATATTTAAGATCTGTAAACCTGAAAATGTCTAAAATAAATCCCAGTTCATCTATTATTGAAATTGTAAAAAAATCTGATGTTTTAATTTTAGCTATTCCATCTCCTTTTGTTGAATATGAACTAAAAAAAATCGGAGAATTACTTATTAAAAAAAGGATTTTTTCTGCTTTAAAAGGAGTTATTCCTGAGTCTAATTTAATTGTTAGCGAACATTTAAATAAGTTTTATAACGTACCCTTTTCTCAGATTGGAATTATTACTGGGCCATGTCATGCTGAAGAGGTAGCCTTAGAAAAGCTGTCCTATTTAACAGTTGCATGTAAAAACGAAAATATTGGAACTGAAATGGCCAATTCTTTAATGTCTAACTACATTAATGTAAAGTTCTCCAAAGACACAATGGGCGTTGAATATGCCTCAATGCTTAAAAATGTTTATGCAATTATGGCCGGAATTTGCCATGGCCTAGGCTATGGAGACAACTTTCAGAGTGTTTTAATTAGCAGTTGTGTTAGAGAAATGAAAAAATTTGTTTTTAAAATTTATAAAACCTCTCGCGACATAAATGACTCTGAATACCTAGGTGACTTACTAGTAACTTGCTATTCATCATTTAGCAGAAACAGAACGTTGGGAAATATGATTGGCAAAGGATACACCTTGAAATCCGCAGTTTCAGAAATGTCAATGATTGCCGAAGGCTACTATGCAACAAAGAATGCTTATGAACTTATTTCTGATAAGTGTCAAGAGTTTAAAATAATTACTTCTGCCTACAAAATATTATATGAGAATAAAAATCCTAAAAAAATAATAAAAGAACTGACTTTTGATCTAGATTGAATCTTTAAACTGAGTGTTAAATCTAATATCATTATCATATAAAATTCTAATATCCTCTATTTGGTAAAGAAGCATTGCTATCCTTTCAATACCCATGCCAAAAGCAAAGCCAGAGTATTTTCTTGAATCAATTTTACAATTATCCAAAACATTTGGGTCTACCATTCCACAGCCCATAATTTCAAGCCAGCCTGTTCCTTTTGTAATTCTATAGTCGGTTTCAGAATTTAAACCCCAATAAATATCAACCTCAGCACTAGGTTCAGTAAACGGAAAATACGATGGCCTAAGTCTAATTTTAGATTTTCCAAATAATTCTTTAGTAAAGAAAAGTAAGGTTTGTTTTAAGTCAGCGAATGAAACATTTTCGTCTATATACAACCCTTCTATTTGATGAAAAAAACAATGTGATCGAGCAGAAATATCTTCATTTCTATAGACTCTTCCAGGCGAAATAGTTCTAATTGGAGGTTCGTTATTCTCCATATGTCTTATTTGAACTGATGAAGTGTGTGTTCTTAAAAGCAAATCAGGATCTTTATTAATAAAGAAAGTATCTTGCATATCCCTAGCCGGATGATGCAAAGGGAGGTTTAATGCAGTGAAATTGTGCCAGTCATCTTCAATTTCAGGGCCCTCTGAAATATTAAAACCAATTTTATAAAAAATATCTATTATTTTATCTCTAATTATTGAAATTGGATGTCTAGATCCAAGTTCAATCATAGAGACTGGTCGAGTTAAATCTGAGTTGTCTGACTGTTTGCTTTCTGATTTATTTAGAGCTTTTTTTAATTCCTCAATTTTATCAATTACAGTTGATTTTAATTTATTAATAGATAATCCATATTCTTTTTTTTCACTGTCTTTTACTTTTTTAAACTCAGAAAAAAATCTAGAAATGTATCCTTTTTTTCCAAGAAACTCTATTCTAAATTTTTCAATTTCAGTACTATCATTACTATAAAAATCTAATGCTATTTTGATTTTTTCCTCAATTTCCTTAATCATAAAATAAATAATCTAGTGATTCAAAAATACTCATTTTGATTTATTCAATAAGCTGTTTTTCAATAAAATAATTAATAATAGCTTCTTTCATTAAAATACTTTGCTCGCCTGACTTTAAGTTTGGAAGTTTCTCTATAACTCTGTAATGAGGCCAACCCTCCTCGTCTACATAATCAAATTTATAAAATCCAAACGGTTCAAGTAAACGACATACTGCAATATGCATCAAATCAATTTTCTGATCTTTATTAAATTTCAAATCTGGCTTACCTAACTCTTGAACTCCAATTAAAAAAATAATACTTTCTATATCAAGTTTTTCTCCGTTATTAAATTTTTCAGATAAATGATCTGAAATCAAATTCCATTTTTCTTTCAAATCATTTTTTATTTTCATCATACATAATTTGCTCAAAACAATATAACTATATTTGTAAATAAATTCTTTGAATTACCTAGATATTTTTATTGCTTGCTTAGTCCTTCTAGGGTCTTATCGTGGCTTCTCCAAAGGCCTAATTAATGAGTTAAGTTCTGTTCTTGCTGTAATTTTAGGAGTTTACGGATCATTAAAATTTTCTGATTTAACATTAACTTTTATAAACATAAATTTCACAACTCAATTAGAATCAATAAATGATAGTTATTTAAAGATTTTTTCGTTTGCTTTCACATTTATTATAATTATTTTTTCTGTTTCACTTCTTGCAAAACTTTTAACTAAAATGGCAAAAGTTATGTTTTTAGGGTTCGTCAATAAACTTTTTGGGGGTATATTTGGAGGATTTAAATATGTCTTGATAGCATCTTTTTGTTTAGTATTTTTTGAAAATCTTAATTCTGAATTTTCTATTATTGACCAAACAATTTTAGAAGAACTTATTTTTTACAATCCTGCTTTAGAAATTGGAGAATATTTGTTAAATCTTATTGACTATAGCAAAAATTCAATCAATTTTTTTAATTGAATTTAATTCTACCCAACCGCTAGCACCATTGCTAAGTTCAACTAAAACCCAATCACCTAATTCCTCTTTTAATTTCACTTTTGTTCCTTCGTGCAAATTAAACTGAACATCGCTTCTATAGTTCGGCTCAGTTCTAAAATCTATTTTTTTGTCAAAGATTACAGCTTCTGTATTAGATTTTTGATTTTCAAATTTTGTAACTCCTGTTACAATAAAAACAATAGAAATACAAAAAAGAATTGATGAAAATGTAAAATATTTTTTTTTAGAATTGCTATCTCTTTTTAAAAAGTAAAGAATAAATAATAGTAAAAAAATATAAATTGAAATTATTCCAAAACTTAACCATTGATTTATTGATAAAAAGTTAGAAATATTTATTAAAATATTCGATAATTGGTTTGAAGGAAGCACGTCTATTTTATCAATTAACATATTTTGAGTATATGCTAAATTATTTAGCGTATCAATATCATTTGGATCCAATTTCAAAGCTTTTTCATAATAATAAATACTATTGGGAATATCATTGAGTTTATAATAGGTGTTTCCCAAATTAAAATACAACTGTTTTGAGTGTTCTCCATTTTTGATAATATCTGTGAATAGATTAATGGCATTCAAATAGTCCCCTTTATTATAATCTTGTACTCCCTTTTGAAATTTTACAACATTCTCTGTTTGCGAAAAGGCAACACTTGAGATAAATAAAACTATAATTAATACTAAATTTTTCATTTAAATTACTTTATCAAGTTCTGAAATGACTTTTACTGCATTTTTATAATCTTTATTAATTGTGACATTTGATGCAGGGGTATATCTTGCGTATTCGCAATTTTCAATTAATGTTATAAATAGCTGTTTAGATTCTTTATCTACATTTTTTTCTACAAGTAGCTCTGATATTCTGTGTTTACTGTAGTCTGAAGTTTCTATTGAAAGTTTTGATTTTAAAAAGTTATGTAAGGCTTTTTCAAGCGACACATAAAACAAGTCTTTTTTATCTAAATTTTTCTTGGCCTCAGATAAATATTTTCTTGCTAGTTTATTTGTTCTTCTTGAGTTGTGCTCTGCTCTTTCAGAACTAGTAATTTTGTTTGATTTAAAAAACCCTACTATGATTATTATTATAATTATTGGTAACAAAAGAAGTGAATAGAAACTTATTGAATAAATAAATGGTTTAGAATTAATCTTAACTAATTCGGGATTAGTTTTAATAAACTTAAATTGATTAATCGAAGGAAGAATATTGTTTGAAACAATTGATGTGTCAGTTATAGGTTTATTGCCCTCCAATGAGTTTGGCCCCTCCAATACGTTTATTACGATTTCTTTAGATTTCACAATTTCATACTTTTTTGAACTAGTATTGAAAAAAGTAAATTCTACTGCATTTATAGGATACTTTCCTTGAAACTGTGGAACTAAAGTATATGTATTAGAAATACTCCCTTTCATTCCTGTGATATTGGTTGAAACTTTTTCATTATACTCTGGATCATATTTCTCTAATGAACTTGGTGCCAGAAGAGGTGGTGGAGAAAATAATTTTAAATTTCCTTTCCCTGAAATTTTTATAGTTGCTTGCAAAGATTCGGAGGCATTTAAATCAGTTTTAGTCGTTTTAAGATCAATCTCAAAATCTCCAACAGCTCCATTAAAACTTTCAGGTGCGTTCGAGGGCAATTCTTTTACTTGAATTATTCTTTTTCCGGCAGTCACTTTTTTAGACACTTGATTATAAATTCTGTTTCCAAAAAAATCTCTTCGGCTTGTAGGAACATCGACCGAAACGTCTAACGATAAAGGAAGTATTTCAAGTTTACCTGTTTTTTGTGGATACAAAACTGTTTTTTTCCATGTTACATAATTATAACTGTCCCCTTTAAATGAACCCCTTTCAATTTGAAGTCTTGGAATTTTAATATTTTGAGACCAAAAATTTTCAAATTCTGGAGTTTCAATTTCTCCAACATTTGTAACATTGATTTGAGGAGAAAAATAGAGCTTATAAATAATTGAAATACCTTCATTTAAAAAAGGATCTGTATTCGAAACTTCTGCCACTAAGTGTAAATTTTCATTTACAACATAGCTCGGATCATCAGGATCTTTGCTTAAAGAAACTGATTCACTAACATTTACTTTTAAAGGGAGGGTTTTAAAAACCTGTCCATCTATTTCAATTGTAGCTTGACCTATAGTAATAGAGCCTTTTTCCAAAGGGCTTAAAAAATAGGAATAACTTTTAGAAAAAGTTCTTTTACCGTTGACCCACATATTACTAACGGATTGATTAGGTCCTCCAACAACTCTAAATCCTTTAAAATTTGGTGGATTAAAATTGTCTCCGTCTTTATTCATTTTAAAATCTACTCTTAAATTTTCGTTAAGTCCTAATGTTTTTTTACTCACAATTGTTTCAAAATTTACAGAATCTTCTTGTGCAGTCATCTGGACAATTGAAAACTGTAATAAAAAAGCCAATAAATAAATTTTCAATTTCATTTTAATTACCAATCTTTTTTATTTTTTACTGGAACCCCTTTAACTTTATTTTTATTAACCTTTTTCTGAACTTTCTTTTCTTCATTATCCATTGCTTTAAGCAGGTTTTTTAATTGCTCAGGAGATATTTTATTGGGTTTAGGTTTGTTCTTTTCGTTTTTATTGTCTTTATTATCTTTTTTCTTATTGTCGTTTTTATTCTCCTCTTTTTTATCGTTTTTCTTTTCATCTTTTTTATTATCTCCCTTATTATCTTTATCATCCTTCTTTTCTTTATCATCTTTTTTCTCCTTATCGTTTTTCTTGTCTTTGTCGTCTTTTTTATTATTCTTTTGTTGGTTTTTTAATAATTCTTTAGCTAAGACATAATTGTATCTAGTTTCATCGTCCTTAGGATTATTTAATAAAGCATTTTTAAATGAGTTTACAGCGTTTTGATAATCTTTATTTTTCATAAAAAGATTACCTAAATTATGAAATGACTTATGCAGGGTCTTTTTGTCTTTTGCTTTTTTTATTGAAGACCTATATTGATTCAAAGCCTCTTGATTTAATTCTTTATTATAAAAAGAATTAGCCAAATTATAACTTGCTGCAATATTAGTAGAATCTTTTGAAATAGATTTTCTGTATAATGCTTCCGCTTCAATTAAATTCTTTTCAGAAAACTCAATATTTCCATCTAACGTTAGGTTGTTTGACTCTTTATCAATTGTAGTTGATTGAGAATTAATCTTTATGCAGAAGAATACTAAAACTATGTAACTAATTTTTCTCATTAAATAAATTTAATTTTTTTACCCAATATGTTTTCTTTTCAAAAACTAATAATTCCAAACTTAAAAAAAGAATTGCAAATGAAATAAACCACTGAAATTGGTCTTTATAAGCAACAAATTGTTTAGACTCAAATTCTTTTTTATCCATTTCTTTTAGTCTTTTAGAAATTTCCTGAACAACTAGCTCGGTATTAAGACCCTCAATATAGATTCCACTTGAGGAGTTCGCTATCGTATTTAGTAATTGGGCATTAAGCTTTGTCACAACAACATCCCCATTTTCATCTTTTTTATAAGATTTTACAATATTATTTTCTTTTATTGGAATTGGCGCTCCCTTGACTGAACCCAGACCAATGGTTATAATTGTTATTCCAGATTGTTCAGCTAGTTCAAGTAAATTTTGTCTTTCAACTTCATGGTCCTCACCGTCTGAAAGAATGCACAAAACTCTGTTAGTTTGATCTTCATCGTCATAAAATTTTTGTGCTAAGTTTATTGATTGAATAATTGCTGTCCCTTGAGAGGATAACATATCTGTATTCAAACTTTGTAAAAAAGTTTTGGCTGTTGAATAATCGTCTGTAATAGGTAAAATTGGTAATGCTGTTGCTGCATATGCAATTACCCCAACTCTGTCATTATTTAAAGTATTGATAATTTCTGAAACAATTCTTTTAGCCTTTTCTAACCGATTTGGCGCTATGTCTTCAGCCAACATACTTTTAGAGACATCAAGAGCAAAAACTATATCAACGCCCTCTCTTTTAACAGTTTTTAATTCTGTTCCAATCTTAGGATTAACTAATGCAATTGTTGAAAAAAGGATAAATAATATTAAAAAAAGTAGTTTAATTTTTGGCTTAAAATTAGAAATATTTGGACTTAAAAATTGAAGTAAATTTTCAGAAATATATTTTTTTTGAATATTTTTTTTCCATGTTTTTAAAAACAAAAACCCTATTATCATTATTGGAATAATGAGTAGAATATAAAAATATGACGTCTCTTCTAATTGATACATTAAATAAAACTTTTAAAAATTGTCGATCTGAAAATCCATTCTATTAGAATTAAAGAAATTGAAATCAAAATGAAAATTCTATAAATTTCATGTGCATTTGAATATTTAAATTCTTCTACTTCGGTTTTTTCTAATTTATTAATTTCATCATATATTTCTTTTAATTTTTTATTATCTGTGGCTCTAAAATATAAGCCACCTGTTTTTGAAGCAATTGATTTCAAAAGCTTTTCGTCAATTTCAACTTTCGTTAAACCATACCTAAATGACCCATCTGGATTTAAAGCGATAGGAGCTCGTGCATTTCCATTACTGCCCAGTCCAATTGTATAGGTTTTTATTCCAAAAGAAGAAGCTAAATCTGCTGAAGTGTTTGGATCTATAAAGCCAGAGTTGTTTACTCCATCTGTAAGTAGGATAACCACTTTGCTTTTTGCTTTACTGTCTTTTAATCTATTTACTGATGTTGCCAAACCCATACCAATTGCAGTTCCATCTTCAATAACTCCATCAAAAATTATTTCATTTAAAGAGTTTATAATAATAGATTTATCTGATGTCACTGGTGTTTTAGTATAACTTTCTCCAGCATAAACTACCAAGCCAATTCTATCGTTTGTCCTATCATTAATAAATTCTTTAGCAACCTCTTTTAGCGCTTCCAGTCTATTTGGCTTTAAATCTTGAGCTAACATACTAGACGATACGTCGACTGCAATAACAATATCTATTCCTCTACTTTTTTTTGTTCGAGTAGACACATCTATAATTTGAGGCCTAGCTAAACCTACTATCAAAAACATAATTGCTAAATATCTTATAATATTTAAAAAAGGATATAATTTAGCTTTTAAGGATTTTTTTGAAAAAGACTTGATAGATGATATATTAAAATTAGAAATTTTCTGAGATTTAAATTTATAATCAATTAAGATTAAAAATAGTAGCACTATAATAAGCCATAAAAATTCAGGATTTGAAAATATCATATTATTAGGCATACTAGTCTTTTTTAAAATAAATTGAATTCTCAATTCGTTTAATTATTTCCGATGCATATTTATTATCTCTATCTATAATGGTAGTTATAATTTGCGTTCCTCCGTTCTCAAAAAATGTTAAATTGTAATATTCTTTTTTTACTGAAGTTCCATCAATTTTATTATAATCAAATGAACCAAAATATTTGGTGGTGTTTATAACGTCATTAAGTGAGAATTCTTCTTCCTGAGTTAATATATTTAGTGCTCCCTTAGATTTTAAATTTTCTATTAATATAGCCTGATGATCTTCTTCTTCGTTAATTGGTTTTGTTAAAACTGAAATAAAAAATGAGTCTTCTAGAGTTTGGAAATCAAAAAGCTGACCCAACTTTGAATCATTTCTTTTCAAAACATCAGGTGAGGTAATAGAAATTGGATAAGCTCCATAACTGCTTTCTACCCAATCCGCTCTATCAAGAAGATTTTTTGTTTCATTCCCAACAATAGTATCCTTAACATCTTGCCATCCAAATATTGATATTGAGATTACTAACGATAAGGTTATTAAAACTGAGCTAATTTTAAAGATATTTAAATACAGTTTCTTTTTCTTTTGTTCCTTAATTTTTTTTAAATAAATCTCATTTTTCAATAATTCTTCTTCACTTGGCTCTGGGATTGCCTCCTTTGTATCTACCAAAACCGTTTCCAATACTTTTTTATCTAGTATAGCAGTCTCTGATCCAGGATTAGATTTTGCAAATTTCACTAAATCTGCAGTTGCAAGAACTGACTTAAAATTATTCAAGGTTTCTTTACTAATATCCAGTTGCCCAGCATCTTTTAGTAATTCTAATTTTTCTATTAGTTCGTTTGTTGTACTTTCTAGGGCATCTACCTTAACTTCTTCCTCAAAATATCCTTTAACAATTTCCGTCAGCTTTGAATAATATAATTTATAATCTAATTGATTATTCAAGTCTCTAAGTTCTAATTGTTTTAATGCCTTAATTGCCTTTTCAAGTGGAGGGGTAATGACCTTTTCAGAAGATTTAAAAAAGTTTGAATTTTTATATAATAAGCTTATTAAAAATAAAATTATGGCTGTAGAAAAAAATAAAAAATATTTCTTCCACCAGCCTTCATTATTTCTATCAACAGAAATTATATTTTTTATATCAAAAAACTTTTTGCTTACTGTATCAACTTTAACATTAGAAACATTAACAATTATTGAATCTCCTGTTTTAATTATCTGATCTACAATTTTAAGAGGGTTAATTATTGAAAATGAGCCGGGCTCAAAACTGGTGAGTGAGTATCTTTTGGTAAAGCGATATTTGTTTTTAATGATTAGAGTGTCCAATTCAAATTCTTCTATAATTTCAAATGGAGGATTTATTTTTGAAAATTTAAATTCAGACTTTTCTATTGAATCTAACGTGAAAGAGAATTCATATTTAATTTCCTCGCCAACTTTTATTGTTAGGGTGTCTATTTTTGAGTCAACATCAATAACAGCCTGAGAATACAAACTTGCGCTTGTACAGATGAAAATAGCAATAAGTACAATTTTAAATTTATCCACGATTTTTAAAATAATTTAAAAGCTTTTTAATATAACTCTCATCTGTTCTGCAGGAAATTGTGCCTGCACCATTTTTAGTAAATAAATCATTAAATTTTTTAAAATTTAAAGACATTTCTCTTTTATAGTTGTCTCTTAATGATTTAGAAGAAGTATCTATCATTTTAATCTCTTCTGTTTCTTGATCAAACATTTGAACTAATCCAAGGTTTGGAATAGCCTCTTCAAACTTGTCATAAACTTTAATGCCTGTTAAATCATGTTTTTTAGAAATTATTTTTAAAGATTTTTCATAATCAGATGAAATAAAATCAGACAAAATAAATGTAATAGATTTCTTTTTTAAAATTCTTGTTAAGAACTCCAAAGCAACTTTAATATCTGTTTTTTTACTAAGAGGTTTAAACTCAATAAGCTCTCTGATAATTCTTAATACATGTGTTTTACCTTTGCTAGGCGGAATGTAAAGCTCTACCTGATCACTAAACAAAATCAACCCTACTTTATCGTTATTTTGAAGGGCTGAAAAAGCTAATGTTGCTGAAATTTCAGTTATAATATTTTTCTTTAAGGCATTATTAGTCCCAAACAAAGCGGAGTTACTAACATCTACCATCAGCATCAGTGTAAGCTCTCTTTCTTCCTCAAAAATCTTGACAAATGGTTCGTTATACCTAGCTGTAACATTCCAATCTATTGTTCGAACATCATCTCCAAACTGATAATTTCTAACCTCACTAAAAGTCATTCCTCGTCCTTTAAAAGCACTATGATATTCTCCACCAAAAATATTACTACTTAACTTTCTGGTTTTGATTTCAATTTTTCTAACTTTTTTTAATAAATCTTTAGTCTCCAAAATATTGAAATTAGTAAGTTTAAAAATTGGAATTATTTTTAAGGCACTTCTACTTTATTAACAATTTTATTAATTATTTCCTCAGAGGAAATACTTTCTGCTTCAGCTTCATATGTTAACCCTATTCTGTGTCTTAAAACATCGTGAATAACTGATCTGACGTCTTCAGGAATTACATATCCTCTTCTTTTTATGAAAGCATAACATCTTGCAGCATTTGCTAGATTTATGCTTCCTCTAGGTGAAGCTCCGAAATTTATTAAGGGTTTTAATTCATCTAGACCATATTTTTCTGGATACCTAGTAGCGAACACTAAATCTAAAATATATTTTTCAATTTTTTCATCCATATAAACTAGTCTAACAGATTCCTGTGCTTTAATTATTTGTTTAACGGTTACTACAGGTTTAATGTCGCCAAAACTATTATTAATATTAGCTCTAACTATTTGTTGCTCATCCTCTAAATTAGGGTAATCAATAATTGTTTTCAACATAAATCTATCAACCTGTGCTTCAGGCAAAGGATACGTTCCTTCTTGTTCAACAGGGTTTTGAGTGGCCATTACTAAAAAAGGAGGTGCTAATTTAAAGGTAGAATCACCAATTGTAACCTGTTTCTCTTGCATGGACTCTAAGAGAGCAGATTGAACTTTTGCTGGAGCTCTATTAATTTCGTCAGCTAAAACAAAATTTGCAAAAATTGGACCTTTCTTAATTGAGAAATCATTTTCTTTCATGTTATAGATCATGGTACCAACCACGTCTGCAGGCAACAAATCAGGAGTAAATTGAATTCTACTAAAACTACCTTTAACAGCTTTACTTAGTGAATTAATCGCAAGTGTCTTCGCTAAACCTGGGACTCCCTCTAATAGGATATGACCCTGTCCAAGAAGACCAATCAAAAGTCTTTCAATCATATGCTTTTGACCAACTATAACCTTGTTAATTTCTAATAACAGTATATCAATAAAAGCACTTTCTTTTTCAATGATTTCATTAATTTCTTTAATGTCTATTTCTTTATTCATGTTATTCTATTTTAATAGTATAAAATTACTCATTAAACTAAGGGGGTGCAATTTGAATAAAAAAAATGATTCAAATTGTTAATAATTGGTTAAATATTTCTTTAGTTAAGGAGGTAAATTATTTTTTGACTAACATTTCTTCAATCTCTTTTGGAACTAAATCTGAAATTGAGATATTATTTTTAATGTTATTTCTTATTAAAGTAGAAGAAATTTCCATAATAGGGGCATCATATAGAGTAACGTTTTTATGGTCTACTAATCTACTTTTCTCTATAGATTGACTTTTCCTCGGGTAAACACATATTTTATGTTGTAAAATAAGTTCATAATTACTCCAAAGATGCAGAGTGTTAAGGTTGTCCTCGCCTAAGATAATTTTAAAGTCTGTATCTGTATGCTCTTTGTTTAAATGTATTAATGTATCAGAGGTATTATATGGTGGCGTAAGTTTAAACTCAACATCTGAACAAACAATTCTTTTATTTTTCTTACAATAATTATCAATTATTTTAAATCTGTTATAATAATTCGAAACTTTATTAGCTTGCTTAAATGGACTTAGTGGAGTAATCACAAACCATATTTGGTCAAGACTTAGTTTATTTAAAAAATACTTTGCTATAGCAATGTGACCATTATGTAATGGATCAAAAGTTCCAAAAAATAGGCCTATGGTTTTATTCATTAATCAAGAAGTTTTTTACAATGTTATAGGATTCTTTTTTGGCTGTAATTAAGTCGTTATTGATTATTGTTACATCAAAGCTTGATTCGCTTTCTATTTCTTTTACTGCTTTTTCAACTCTCGAATTAATTGATTCAAGTGAATCAGAAGCTCTATAAAGTAATCTTTTTCTTAGTTCTTCAATACTAGGAGGTTTAACAAACACTGCTAATGCATCATGTTGAAAAAAATTTTTCAACTTAAGGCCGCCAATTACATCAATATCAAAAATCACATTACTAGTTTCGAGCAATTTGTTAACCTCTTCTTTTAAGCTCCCATAAAATACATCTTCATAAACTTCTTCGAATTCTAAAAATTGATTGTTTTTAATTAATTTCTTAAAATCTGACTTAGATTTAAAAAAATAATCTTTTCCATTGACTTCTCCTAGGCGTTTGTTTCTTGTAGTTGCAGAAATAGAAAAACTCAGGTTCAGTTCACTTTTTTCTAATAATTCTCTAACTAAAGTAGTTTTACCACTTCCAGAGGGTGCAGAAAAAATTATGCACTTGCCAAAATTTTTCATAAAACGTTTAATAATTGTTCCTTAATCTTCTCAAGATTATTTTTCATCTCGACAACATTTTTTTGAATAGCTGAATGATTGGCTTTGGAGCCTATGGTATTTATTTCTCTTCCTATTTCCTGGGAAATAAAAACTAATTTTTTCCCTTTTTCTGAAATACTTGAGTTAACAGTTTCTCTAAAAAAATTTAAATGATTTTTTAATCTGACTATTTCTTCATTTATATCATATTTCTCTAAATAGTATATTATTTCTTGATCCCACCTTTCCTTATTTAATTCGACATTCAGTTCTTGTAGGCTTGAGTTTAATTTATTTTTAATAGAATCTTTTCTTTCTGGAGCAAGGTCAATAACTTCAAGCATATCCTTCTCGATTAAATTTATTTGATTGTTTAAATCCTTTTCTAGAGCTTTACCCTCCTGTTTTCTAAATTCAATTAATTCTTTACAAGCTTTATTAATTTGATTATTAATTTCATCCTTTTGTGAATTAGTTATTTCAAAATTTTGTTTGGAAAAAACCTCAGGAAGATTTATTGCTATTTTCAAAAGTTCAGAATCCTTAGTTTTTACCACTGATTTTAATTCTTTA
>Ga0209534_10003213_pt1 | contig 15673 bp, 14 predicted proteins | sample COG_07_FD_184751 | JGI IMG/M metagenome (GOLD analysis project Ga0209534, IMG submission 184751) | Pelagic Microbial community sample from North Sea - COGITO 998_met_07 (SPAdes) (version 2) | ecosystem: Environmental > Aquatic > Marine > Neritic zone/Coastal water | place: Helgoland, sampling...
TTAGGAAGAATAAGGATCAAAAGTGATAGTGCGGATTATGTAAATAAAAAAATTATCATAAATAATTAATTTATGAGAATATTTTACATTTGTTCTTATGGTGGTTGTGCGAGTACATTAATATGTAATTTTCTATCACAATTTTACAGAGTATATCATATTCATTCGAGAGTTCCGCCAGCAAAATTGTGTTCTGTAAGGAAAACGAAAAGGGCGAAAAAGTATGAATGGTTTAAATATGGAGCATTATTGGATAGGAAACAGAGGAATATGGTTACTGTAATATATTTATATAGAAAACCATCAATGTCTCTTTTGTCAAAGGATGGATGGGGACCGACGCATTTTTCTAATTTGAGTTTAGATGTTAAAAAAATGAGGAAGTTTCATTCAAAAGATAATAGTGTAAGGCTTGAATATAGTAAAACAGGAAAAGATTTATTAGGTTTAAATAATTTTTTTAAAAATTATGTTTTTAGGAATATAAATAGGAATTATAGAATTCATTGTATTAAATATGAAACTTTATGGGAAAATTTAGAATTTATATTTAATAAATTGAAAATTCCGAAAGAGATATGTGATAAGTTTCCAAAAAAATATGTGAAAGAATTGAGTGATGAGAAGAAAGAGATTAAGGAGAATTTAGAGAAAAAATATTCAAAGATGGAAAAATATATGGATTTATTACCACCATATTTTCTTATTAAATCAAGAAGATGAGATTTTTTATAATTTTTTTTTCAATATCTTGTAAATTAGATTTATTTATTGTTTCTATAAATAGATTGTAAATTTTTATTGTAAATTTTGGTTTATGTTGTGTTAAAATAGAGATAATGAAAATTGGGTCAATATTGTTTATCTCATTTTTTATATTTAGATAAAATTTGTATTGGTCTATCTCTCTCATTTCATTTTCTATAATTAGCATAAAATATATAGTAAGTTATTTTTTATATTAAAAAATTATTAAATAATAAAGAATGGAATGTGAATTATATGTTTATTTTTATTTGAATTATTTTTCATCAAAAATTAAGAATATACAAAAATAAATTTAATATATTATTTTAATATATGTATTTATTTAATAATTCTACAAAATGTAAATTTTCTAAAAAAAAAGCCTGTAGAAAAATAAAACCTAAATCAAAAAATCTTTATAGATATAGTTCAATTAATTTAAAAAGTTTTAAAATTAATGAAAAATTAATAACAAAAAATTTAAATATTACTGGAAATATAGTAAATTCTAACCAGAAAATAAAAAAAATTAATATTTTCAGAAACAACTCAATTATTTTCAGTTATTTTATGACATCTATTGATAAAAACTATGGTAGTTATAGAAATATTAAATATATTTTAGATAATTATAATGAATTTATTATTATAAAAGGATATAATAATTTATATCAATCTAATTTATATATATCATTTTATAAAGAAAATAACGAAATTTTTTGCGGTGAATTTATTTTCTTAAATAATTTCAATACAAGTTTTTTAGATGCAAGCTCGTTAGATAGTGAAAATTTAAATTTAAATATTTTTGAAATATATAATTCAACAATAAAAAATATATATATTTAATTTTTTATTATTATATATATATATGTCATTTAATCACAAAGTATTATTTTATTTACATAAAATTGATACAAATAATTTTAAAATATTAGTTGTTAAAAAAAGTTTAATTGATAATAATATGAAAACAATTAAACTTTTTACGCCATTCTTAAATTATATTAATAAAAAAAAATTAATTAATAATAATTTAAGTAAAAATAATAAAGATTTTAATGTGGATGATTACGAATTTTGTATTATAAATAAAAATATTTTTAATTCATATAATGTAAATTACTATTTATATAGAATTTTTAATAGAAATATTCCAATTATTTATGAAAAAATATTTGAAAATAATAATAAAAAAAAATCAAAATTAATTAATAATCAAAAAAGTTTAATGTGTAATACACAGTATCAAAAAAATTTTAATAACATCAGTTATTTAGGGTTTTCAAAAGGTAATATAAATATTGATAATGATATTAGTAATAATTTTACTTATAATGATATTTCTAATGGATTTTTTGATTTGAGTGCTAATATAGGTACTACTGATATATCAGATGTATTATTAAATATAAATAATAATTATGATTATATAAATACATTAATTTTAGATTATTTAGATTTATTTAATGACATTAATATAATTACAGATACATCTGGAAAAACTATTTTACAAATATTTTCTGAAACACTTAATTTAATAATTTTAGGTGCAAGTCAATCAATTACAGATGTTTATACATATTCATATTTAACAGATTTATCAGATAATATCAGAACAAGTATTTCATCATTTAATTATGGTTATGATAATTATTTTAATACTCATACTAATTTTATTGAATATATATTAAATAACGCTGGTGAAGGTGGAAGTGCTTTTGTTAATGTTTTATTACAATTACTTCTAACTTTATATCAAAATTACAACTTATCACTTGTTAATATGGGTCAAGTTATAGTTAATACAAAAGAATTAGTAACAGTTAATACATATATCAAAACAATATTGAATATTTTTACTGATAAATATACACAATTAGTTTATTATTATAAACAAATATTAGATAATGTTGATATTTCCTTATTTGATATGAATACATATGATGGAATATTTAGTCAATTTGATAGAACCTTTACAGGAATATTTGAGGGTTATACAAATTCATTTAATGGTCTATTTCAGGCTTATTCAAATATATATCAACACCCATATGATATAAGTAATAATGATATTCCAAATAACACAATTCAAGATTTAAGTGATAATAATTTATCAGATATTTCTTCAAATATAGACATTAGTAATTCATTAATTACTTTAACTAATTCATATAGTGAATTTATGTTATTTAATTATAATAAAATAATAATTTTTAATTTAAGAAACTACAACACTGATAATTCATCAAATGATTTATTATTAAAATTATCTCAAACAATGAGTGTTTCATTTAATAGTATAATGCAAAGTTTATCAACTATTATTTCAACATTTACAAATATCTCTGTTTTAAATTTTGAAGAAGTTTATCAACAATTTATAGATATTTATACAATTTGTTATTCCAATATAAATACTCAAATAACATTATTATATGATAAAATTTCAATAGATAATCCTGATTATTATGATATGATCAATACAACAACCCAATTCTCAGGTAGTTGTTTAGAGTCATTAGGATTGAGTTTATTAGGTATAGGTCAGGTTTTGGATAATTTATCAAATAATTTTGACACAAGTAATAATGAAATAATAAATGATATTAATCAAACTAATAATGATTTTATTCAATCATATAATAATACTTGTAATTCATTTTCAAGTGGAATTATAAACTTACCTGTTAATGATTATTCAATATATAAAGAATTAACACAAGAATATGCTCTTTCTTTTACAGGATTACAACAATCACTTGCACAATTTTATAATGAATTATTACAAAGTATTTTAGAAAATCAATAATTTAGATATTTTTTTTATTATTCATATAGATTAAAAGTTTTTTTTTTTAATCTATTTTTTGAATTATTTCGTTTATTTTATCTCTCTCATTTCATTTTCTATAATTAGCATAAAATATATAGTAAGTTATTTTTTTATATTAAAAAAATATTAAATAATAAAGAATGGAAGGTGAATTATATGTTTATGTTTTTGGTTTCAGTTTAGTTTTTGTAAATTTAGGATTAAATATTTTTAATATGGTTACGAATAAGCAAGTAAAAGAACATATTAAATATAATAAATTACCAATTGTTATAAAAAGTAGTGTTTCAAGTTTTGATGTTGGATCTGAAATGACAAAAGTTGAGGAAAAAGTCGAATGTGAAGAAACATCGAGTGAAGGTACAGATGATACTGTAATAGAAGTTGTTGTTCCAGAGGAAATAAAAGAAGAGAGTAAAGTGGAAAAGAAGACAGGTTATTTCACAACTTGGTTTAACACAGAATAAAATATTTTTTTTGTTTTTTTTGTTTTTTTTGTTTTTTTTGTTTTTTATGTTTTTTTGTTTTTTATTTTTTTAAAGAAAAATTAAAATTGATAATTTCAGTTTAAGGTTTTGAGAATATAATAATTATTAAAATGTCTTTTTTGAGTATTTATGATAATGAAGTTAAGAATGATATTGAAGAACCAGCAATGGATTTTAAGTTCCCTCTTGATTTATTCCAGAATGAGGCTTGTTTCCGTATTTCGAAAGATGAAAATGTTTTCGTAACCGCCCATACGGGTTGTGGAAAGACTGTCGTAGCATTATATGGAATTGCACATACTTTAAAGAAAGGTAAGCGTGTTATTTACACATCACCAACAAAATCCCTTTCAAATCAAAAGTATGAAGAATTTGCTAAGATTTTTCCAAATGTAGGTATTTTAACAGGTGATATTAAGATGAATGCTGATGCGGATTGTGTGATTATGACAACAGAGATCCTTTTGAATATTTTGTATAAGGGTAATACAGGTTCTCAATCTATAACAGTCAATTCAATTGGTGCTGTTATTTTCGATGAAGTCCATTACATTAATGATCCAGATCGAGGTAAAGTTTGGGAAGAGACCCTTGTACTTTTGCCAAGGGAAGTTAATCTAATTTTACTATCAGCGACTATTGATAAAGCGGATCAAATGGCTGATTGGTTGGGGAATATAAAGCAGAAGAATATTCATTTGATTTCAACTAAGAACCGTGTAGTTCCACTTAGGCATTATTTCTGGGATGATAATTATGAGGAGATGGTAGAGATTATTGATGATAAGGGTAATTTTTACAATTATAATGAGGTGAAAAGGCGTTATAAGAAGAAGAATTATTCGAGTATAATTAATAATTTTGTTCGACATTTAAAGAAAAATAGGATGTTGCCGGCGATTTATTTCAAGTTTTCCCGAGTTCAATGTGAAAGATGTGCCAAGGATATTATTGTAGATTTCGTGACTCCGGAAGAGAGGAAGGAGATTGATTTAGTTTTCAGGAATAGGTTAAGTAAATATAAGGAGTATTATGGTCATTTACAGCAATATGAAGATGTATATAAACAATTACTTCGAGGGGTTGTATATCACCATTCTGGCTTAATTCCCATTTTAAAGGAGATTATTGAGATTTTGTATGCACGTGGTTTAATTAAACTTTTGTTTGCTACTGAGACTTTTGCGGTAGGTGTTAATATGCCTGCTAAGACAGTAATTTTCAATGATTTAAAGAAATATGATAATAATGGTTTGAGACATTTGAGAACAGATGAATATTTACAGATGAGTGGTAGGGCTGGTCGTCGTGGGTTAGATAAGAATGGAACTGTTATTATTTTACCTACAATGGATTTACCAGATTATGGAACATTGAAAAGTGTAATGAGTGGTAGAAGTCCAAGTATTAAATCTAAGTTTGTTCCATCTTACCAGTTTATTTTGAAGGCTCTTCATAATAATGATATTTCAGTAGATAAGTTTATTGAAACTACATTATTTAGTAAAGAAGAGGGTATGAAAATTAAGCAATTAGAAAAGAAACTTAGGGGTATAAAGGTGAAACCATTTCCTTTTGATAAAAATGATAAAAAAGTTGTAGAAATTGATGAGTATTTGAAGTTAGAAAGAAAAGTAAATAATAAAGTATTGAAATTAAGTAATAAAGATAGGAAGAAGGTTATGAAGAGGATGAAGCAGATAAAAAATATGAATGGTTTCGAAGAGATACTATGTGAAATTAAAATATGGGATATTGAGAATGAGAAGAGGGAGAGATTGGTTCGTGACATTGATTTTATGAGGAGTTATATATTGGGAGATGTGGAGAAAATTGTAGAGATTTTGAGGGATGGTTATTTGGATAGTGATGATAAATTAACGGAGAAAGGTTTAATTGCTATTGAAGTGAATGATTGTAATCCAATTATATTTACGGAATTGATTTATAGTAAATATTTGGAGAAATGTACTTTTGAGGAGATTGTTGGTTTATTCGCGTCATTTATAGATGAGAAGAGTAGGGATTATCATTATAATGGATTGAAGGAATTGGGTCGAGAGAAGGGTTTAACAGATAATGTAATAGATTTGTTATATTATCTGGATGATGAGATGGGTTATTTGGAGAAGATTGAAAAGGAGAAGAGTTTTGAAATTCAACAGAATAATGATTATCAATTGAAATTAGATTTCGTTCTACCAGCATATATGTGGGCTAAGGGTTGTGATATTAAAAAGATTTATGAAATCACGGATATTTATGAAGGGAATTTTGTGAGGGGGATTTTGAGAATTAATAGTATGATTGAAGATGTTATAAGTGTAGCAGAGAATTTGGGGTATTTTAATTTGAAGAAGATAATGGAGGGTTATGAAGAGAAACTAATTCGTGATGTTGTGACAATTAATTCATTGTATATTTGTTAATCATATTAAACTTTTTTCATAATCTGTTAAACTATTTTCTTTATTTTTCTCTTTTCTAAAACAATTTATTATTTTGGCATAAAAGCCTATCTGTGCAACAATAAATAAACCTTCAATTCCACATAAAATTGTAAAATAATTATTATATTTTGTTGGAAAATCGGGGATTTCAAAAGTTAAAATGATTAAAGAAAACGGTAATAATAATGATAAAATAAAAAAAGTAATTAAAAAATAATGATAAATTCTTTCACACATTAAATAAATAAAAAAATGTATTTTTAAATATTTTATATTTTTTTTTTAATTCTATTTTTCAACTTAAAGTTAAATTATTATTTATTAAAGTAATGAATAATAATAATGAAACAAAATTTTATTATCATAAGGAATTAAAGCAACCTACACCAACACGTCTTCAATATTTACGTGAGCAGGTTCAGAGGTTAAAAGGTGTTAAGCAACCGGAACAGAGAACAGAGGCTTGGTATGCAATGCGGGAGGAGCGTATTACGGCGTCAGATTTTGCGACAGCATTGGATGTATCGCCATATCAGCGTGATTATACACTATTGTGGAAGAAGGTTACTCGAAGTCGTAAGTTTAATACGAATAGTGCTATTTTATGGGGGGTAAAATATGAGGATGTTGCTATTCAAATTTACGAGTATCGGAATAAGACAACAGTTAGGGAGTATGGATGTATCGAGCATCCTAATTTACCTTGGTTAGGAGCGTCACCTGATGGTATTACAGATGATGGAGTAATGGTTGAGATCAAGTGTCCTTCATCGCGTCCTATTACAGGAGTAATCCCAAGTTATTATTGGTGTCAGGTTCAGGGTCAGTTAGAGATTTGTGAATTAGATCGATGTGATTTTTTGGAGTGTAAGTTAGAGGAATATAGCGCTAAGGAGTATTATGCTGATAATTACAAGGGTGATTATTTTTATAGTAGTTTAGGTAAGGAGAAGGGTGCAGTAGTGGAGTTTTTCAAGATTGATAGTAAGAGTAAGTTTTTTGCGTATGTGCCAATTGGTTTGTGTAAGGATGAATTGGAGAGTTGGGTAGAGAGGGAGAAGAGTAAATATGATAATGATGATAATGTGATATATGCTGGTATTGCATTTTGGAAGTTGGTGCGTGTTTCTTGTATTCCTATTTATCGTAATCAGGAGTGGTTTAATGAGGTTACGCCTAAGTTTAAGAGTTTTTGGAATTTGGTGCTTCGATTTCGAGATGAGGGAGAATATGCTTGTAAGAAGTATATTGAGAATATTAAGGCTGAAAACAAGGGTAATCCACGACATGTGCCACACGAACACGAAGTGAAAACTATTAAGAGGAAGGAGAAGAAGAAAGAAGAGGTAGTAAAACCGAAAAAGAAGGAGAAGGAACAGACTTTTATAGATACTCGTATAGATAATTATGTTGTTGATAATATCTTTTTAGGTTTTGAGGATAAACAGCCTAAGAAGGAAAAGATAATTGAGAAGGCATTAACCGGTAATTTTGTTATGATGGATGGAGAGAGGATTGAGATTGATGATAGTGAAATATTTGGTGCGGAAGGTAAGATGAAGAATGAGGATAAACTTGATTTGAATAATGGGTTTGTTTTGACACAGAACAAGTTTAGTTTTTCGAATAAGGAGTTCAAGAAGGAGAAGAATGAGGAGGATGGTGAAGAGTGTTTTGAATTCAATAAATTAGAGAGGCGTCCAAGCCCAACCTTTAAGAGGGATAGTAACAGGAGTTATAAGAAGAAGAGCACCGGATGGGGAGGTAAGCCGGTCGGTTATGAGGAATTTGATTTGAGTGAATATGAGGTATTTGGTAATTCAGATTCAAGTAAGGTTCATGTTAAAATTGAAACAAATAAAACTAAGAAGAAATCTTTTTTTAAGAAACAATCAAAGGGTTTTGGATGGAAGAGTAAAAAGATGAATGTTCCAAAATTTGATTTAAGTGAATACGAAGTGTTTTCGAATAAATAAATTAAAAAAACAAATATTAAAACAATTTTCAAATATATATAATTCTATAAATTTGAAAAAAATAAAAAATCTTGTGTAAAAAACTATTTAAATAAATATTTTATAATATATTTATGGGTTTAACTAAAAAAAATTCATTTAAACAAAATAAAATAATACCAGTCCAAATAATCAATGGACCAGATTCCAAAGATACTATTGAAAGAGCAATAACCGTGCGAACTGAAAGATTACCTTCACCAGATCCTTTATCAACAACTCTTGATTTAGTAAATGAAATAACTAACAACAAATACGCGTTCGAAGAAAAGTCTAAGAAATTAGAAAACGAACTTTTATTGAAAGTTAATGAATTGGAACAAAAAATAGAATCTTATCAAAAAAAGATAAAATTGTATAGAGAGAGCATCGTAAAATACAAATCTATTATTGATAAAAATAATGATGAATTAGAAAAGTCTTTGGTATGTAATATTTTATAAAAACAGAAAAATAATATTTATTAAATTTTAATAAATATTATTGATAGAGATTTTTAGATTAAAACTTTTTCTTATTAATTTAAACTATTTTTCTTATTAATTTAAACTATTTTTTTTATTTCAACCTACCCTTATCTTACACCCATACACTTGCTATAAAAACATATAGTTTTTACTTGCTGACACTTACTATTAACTTATAATTAATTAATGCTGTATAAGTTCTATCAGAACCCAAAAAGAATATCAAAAGGTGTTTTTACTTAAACTACTAATAATTCTAATTAGAAGAGGCTTTTCAACTCTCTTAACTCCTTTCTATATTGATATTCTACCAATTATATAATTTCATTCTTCCCATCTTTCGATAGGGCGCGCAAGAAGTAAAATTATTATAAACAAAACATTGACAATGAAACACAAAACCAAATACTAAACAATGACCGAGAAAAAACAAGCAGAGCCCTATTTTAATTTTATTTCGTACATAAACAATTAATTGCTGTTAGGGCTCTATATAAGTATAGATTTTATTTCTTTAAGTTTTTTTATAAAAAGTTTTTTTATAAAAAGTTTTTTTATAAAAAGTTTTTTTATTTTATTTTTATTATTAAAATTTGTATTATTTTTTTTACAATATTATTTGAATTTTAATTTGATTTATTATTTCGATTATTATTTGAGTTAAATGTTAAATTCATTTTTTGTATTAATTTGTCGATGAACTGTTGTCCGGTGTAGTCTAAATTGAGTGTATCAATATCTTTTTTGAGTATATCAAGTTTCAATTCAGAATCATTTTTAAAAAACATTTTACATAATTTTTTGAAATAAAGTTTTTTAACTTTATTCTTATACCAATCATTATACACTTGTATTCTATCTTCTTTTAAAGTTTTATAACCTTTCATCATAAATTTAAGTAATCTTCCAAGTCTTACATTCGCAGCACCCGCCGCAGTGAGCCATTTATGATAAGTTTGATTTGGTGGTTTAACGAATACTTTATTCTCTGAGTTTTTAATACCTCTTCCGTAAATATCAAATACTAAATTTGTTTTTGTATCTAATATAAGAGCATTCACAGGAGCATTTCTATATGTATCTATTTTTGTAATTGGAAATATATCCATTGTATTATTACCTTTACCTATTTTGAAAAATCCTTTTATATTACCACCGGTTGTATATTGTAAATTATTGAATTTTGTTTTCAGTATTTCCTCAACACTTTTAGGTCTATTATTATAACATATATCAATATCATTTATATCTTCATCATTAAATAAATTCCTTACAGCACCACCATAAATGAATACTCTACTTTTACCTTTATTGAGTTCTATTGTTATATCTGCATATGTGTAATTATTCATTCCATTTTTTGTTGAATTTTCAATAACTTCATCCATTTTCTTTTGTAATTTATTTTTTTGATATTCATTCAATTCAACAACTGTCATATTTGGATACTCTCTTCTCATATACTTCTCTAAATCACGGAATTGATAATCAGAGACTAATAAGTTAATACCATTAGCCATATACTCATTATACATCTCAATAAACAATCTCAACCATTTTTTATAATATGAATAATATTTCACAACTTCCGGAGATTTGTATAAACTGAAATCACATAATATTTCACAAGGTTTTATACCACCCTCATAATTTATAATATACACTTCATTAACATTATTCACATTATTCCCTTGTATTCCTAATCTATAATTAAATTTAGTTGAAATATTAGTCCATTCTTTATTAAAAAAATATGAAACAAACTCCTCTTCTAATTCCTTCTCTGTATTTATTTTTTGTATCGCATAAACCATCTTCTTATATTTATTCATTGATGGTTTAACTAATTTTACACAAGTATTAAACACAACCCTATTATCTTTAACCTTTTCACCATTTCCATATTTTTGGTTATTCGCTAATCCCGCAGGTGCTTCATACTTTGTGAATACAATATCTATATTTTTATTTACATACATATTATTACATAAATACAACACTTTATCATAATCCTTCAATGTAAATATATTCAATAACGTAAAAATATCATTCGTTTCAGGATTTGGAGTTTTCACAAAGTTTTTATCTACTTCTATCATCCTTGTATAATACTTTGCCAATATATCCAACTTATACTTTGGAACAAATGTATATAATAATACTCTGTCATATTTAGCACCACTATTAATTAAAGACTGCATGAGAACTATATTTGCTAAAAAATCCAAAGTATCTCCTATTAATAAAGTAACGTAGCCATAATTACTCATATATACTAATGTTATATATATAATTTTATTGAATTATTATAATTTTTTTTCGTTTTCACACCTCTCAAACAATGTCAAGAGTGTTTTCAAGACGAATACGCATCAACTCTTCCGCTTGATACTTGACCGATGGATCAACCTCAGGGTGAGGTCGAAGGAACGACGGTTCAGAGTCCTGCAAAAGGGTCTTCGCCTCCGACAGCAAGTTGTGAGCCTGCTGGTGGAGTTCTCCTGCACGTTGCCGGTGCGTACCAGCCAGTTTGTAGTAGTAGAACAACTGCTGTTGTTCTCCCAACCACGTCATGAAAAGATGGGGTGGGAGAAAAACGAGCGATGCCTGAAAGTAACACCACTGTTCCAGGCGCGTTGCTTCAGCAATCAGACCTTGTGCCCAACCTTGGCTGGCGGTTGCCCGTTTCACCAAGTCGGCGTACCGGGTTTTAAGTGCACCCGTTCCTACCACATCCTGTCCGTTCCAAGAATGAGGACCGGAGTGGAGAAAAATACTATGGACAGGCATGATGACAGAAAGTAGATAAGGAAGCGAGAAGTGTCAAAAACCCCGCAGATCAGTTTAATAAAATAAAAGAAAATAAATCCTAATATATTTCTGCATCACTTTTTCTTTATTTTGAAATAGTATCTGAATTTATACAATTTATCCTCGTGTTTTTCTATAAATTTCCTATATTTTTCATTCCACGTCTCACTCCATTCACCCTTCTTATAATTACTCATTTTTAAAATATAATTACTCGATGACATATATGGACGTCTCATAGTTTTCCCCCCTGATACAAAGAAAACCATATCTAAAACGTTTTGATGCATTACCCATTCATAACTATCACAACTGAATTCCATAAACCATCTAAATGCCTCCCAAGCATCAATCTCATTTAAATTCATATAATTACCAACAACCATTAACCTATTTATATGATGTAAATATCCAGTTTTAAAAGCAGTCTTAATAGCATCATCAACAGGAGGAACATCTAACGTACCCTCATACCATTCCTTACCCAACTTCTTCTTATTACCAAAAAATGGTTTGATATTAAAATCGAAATAAATATAACAATAACGTTGGTATTCTCTCCAAAATAATTGTCTTATGAAACCCTCGTAACTATTCAATGGAATTTTCATTTCGACTTTTTCAATAACCTTTATTAAATCGTGTGGATTTAAAAGCCCAATATTTATAACAGCAGATAATACAGAATGAAACAGATATTCATTATTTTTATCAATAAAATCCTGATATGGACCGAATTTCTCAAAACGGCATTTAATGAAATTATTTAACCATTTCATAACACTTTTATGTGTAATTGGGAATATAAAATTATCACAATCCCCATAATTATTCTTAAACTCCTTCTCTACGCGTTTCCTCGCCTTTTCAATATATTTCATTTCATCTTCAACTAAATTAGGGAGTTTTGGTATAACTAAGTTTTTTGGTAATTTCCTTCTATTATCTTTATCTTGTGATTTTACATTTGGTATTACATTTATAATCTTCTTACCCCACATATAAAATGCGTTAAAAAAGAATTTATCTGTTTTCTTCCTGTATTGAACGTAATTCATAATTTTTAATAAAAAATTTGGACTTTCTAATATAGTTGGATTACCTGGCATCTCTATCTTATCAATTGGATCAAACATCTCATAATTCTTCAAATTGAACTTACCATTATATTTAATATATCTCACTTTGAAATCATTCTCTTTTAAATAATCTTTATAATAAGCCATTGAAGCGATATGTAACATTAATCTCTTTTTGTTATAATTATATTTTTTGAAATAATGTGGATGTTCGTACAAAACTATTTTACTATCTTTGTTTAAATATTTCTTGTCATATAATTGATGTGGCAATATCACTAATGTCATTATAATATAATATATTCAATAAATAAAAATAAAAAATTTGAATTCAATTCATAATTTTATTTTATATTATAAAAGTATAATATAAAATAGATAAAAGAAATTAAAAATAACATACTTTTTAAGGTGCAGGTTGAGAAGCGGAACTTGCTGATGCTCCTGATCCATTTGTAAGATCGAACAACCAGTAATTTTGCCCACAATCTCTTGGTAATTCTGTAACAGTTGGATTGAATGTTGGTTGTGGATATACATATTCCGCCGCCCAAGTTTCACCAGGACATTCTTTACTATCTTTAACATCTGGTTCATAAACACCTAAACTATCCCAATCATTCGGTTTTGGAGTGCAAGGCCATGTATTCATACAATATGGTTGGTTTGGTAATCTGGTCCATTTATTTCTTATAACAGCAGGCTCAATATATGGATCACTATCACCTTTTACAAAACTGAAACATTCAGATCCATCTCCAAAACCACCACATAGAGTATCTTTATTCTTTTGTGTATGATTTATAATTAAAGTTGAATTCTCAACATCTATCAGATTAATATATAAATATTCAATTGGAGATGGGACAGGATATTTAATACTTGCTGTACTTAATACAACATTACCTGTTGGTATAACATCCATTGGTGTTGGAACTAACTGTTCTTTGGATGGAATTCCAATTTTATAATATGGGAAAACTAAATTTGGATTATTCTCTCTCGAACAATCCTCAACATATCCTTTCTTGACATATTTTATTAAATTTATATTTAATTTAACTTGGAAGAAATTTACTTTATCCCATACAAATAGTTCATATATATAATGTTTATTACCTTTACAATCTTTCTTTACATTAATATCACCATAACCAGAATAATTGAAATCAAACCTACATTGATTATTTAATCTCTCAATAACAATCTTAGATATTTGATTTAACTCATCTTTCAAAAATTTATCTGTTGTATTCCATATATATTTCTCCTTCCCACATTTACCCTTTAAATTCCTTCTTTCATTCTTAAACTTAGCCAAATCTACTACTAATCTCTTTCTCATAAATTCTGTATAATTCTCCTTTGAAAAATCAGGTTTCATAAAACATTCCCCATCATCTTCACTTTGAGATGAAGTTTTCTTTATACTTTCACCCATTTTATTTACATTCTTTTTAACAACTTGAAGTATATTTGATATTTTCCCATTGAATAAATTACCATTATTAACAGCACCATCTTCAAGTTTCTTTTCATGATAGTCAATCATTTTAGTTACAACAAAAACAATTACTAAACAAGCAAAAAAAATTAATAATATTTTAGAATTATTCATAATATATTATTATATAGATATAAAAATTATTTAAAAGATATTTTTTTCTTTTTTTTCTTTTTTTGAGTTGAATAATTCACCTTGTACTTATCCAACTTCTCATCAAAACTTATAATTGGCATCACTAAAATCCTCTCCAAAATACTATCATATTCTATATATTTCTTCGACTTAATTTTACCACTATTAATCAAACTAAACAACTCCTCTTCTACATCTTCCTCTAATATAATCTCTTTTTTTGTTAAGAATTCCTTAACTTTATTAATTTGAACTTCTTTCTCTAATTTCTTCCAATCTACTAATTTACTCTTATCAACAACTATATTAAAAATATTTGTATCAGACAAAATATTTACATTCTCCTCTTCAACAGAATCAACTACCTTATTTATACCTTTCTTCTCATTATTTTTCACCTTTTGATAACAATTCTGCATAATTTGATTTCTATGAAAATTTAACATCATATCACCTTTATTATTCTTCTTCTTCACTCTCTTCTCAACAACTTTCTCTTGAAAACCACCTTTATCAAACTCCTCTAATGTAACTCTTTGAATATTCTCTAAAATTTTTGTAATGAAATCTTCATTATTGTTAATTATATCAGTCATAACACTATAAATTATATATAAGCATCTATTTAAATAAAAATCAGTTTTTATTTTTTTCTTATAAAATAAGTTTATTTCACATAATGCCAAATTTATCCTTCATTTCATAAATTTCAACAACATTCCTCATTATATTCTTTAATATAGCGGAACAACTAAGTTTAAATTTCACTTTCTCACCTTCACATACTTCAATCTTTGAATTCTTTATTTTTTCATTTTCAAATAAATAATCTTGATACTTAACCTTATCTAATACATAAATACTCTGCTCCCAATTTAACCATTTTACTTCCATATTCGTAAATTTCAAATAAATAAATTTTACTATGAATTTAGCATATTTTCTCTCATCTTCCATTAAAATATTTCCATTTTCTTTATTTTTAACATAATAATCCCTTGAATGTTTCGAATCCATTATCAATTTATCACCATTATATAATAATAATGAATAAAACAGAACACCACTCTCTTTAATATTATTCAAATTTTTCCAAATATGAGAAGCATTAATAAATAAATAAACTACATTTTCATTTATA
>Ga0209534_10003217_pt1 | contig 15669 bp, 9 predicted proteins | sample COG_07_FD_184751 | JGI IMG/M metagenome (GOLD analysis project Ga0209534, IMG submission 184751) | Pelagic Microbial community sample from North Sea - COGITO 998_met_07 (SPAdes) (version 2) | ecosystem: Environmental > Aquatic > Marine > Neritic zone/Coastal water | place: Helgoland, sampling...
CTTTTTCAGTAAAATTTTCTTTTTCAGTAAAATTTTCTTTTTCAGTAAAATTTTCTTTTTCAGTAAAATTTTCTTTTTCAGTAAAATTTTCTTTTTCAGTAAAATTAAAATAACATATTTTCTTAATTGATTCGTAAGAATCACCTGATAGATTTTTATATTTATTATATAAGTATTTTGATAAGTGTAATCGTGGTTTTTTAATAGTAGCAGTTAATGATTTATCATGACGATTAACAATATAAAGTATTTCATTTAAATTTTTATAAAATTTATCATCTTTTAAAAATATGTTTTTTTCATCATTTAAACCGAAAAAATTAGGAGAAAATAAAGCAAAAAATCGATAATAAAAGTGTTCATCTTCGCCAAATTTTTTATTACCAAAAAATCCTAAATTGTTAAAAACAATAATATGAATCATTTTAGAGATCATTGGTAATTTAATATTATAATTTTCATAATATTGTACTGTAGACATTAATAATTTATTTTTTTTCATAAATTTATATTGTTTACAAATACGTGATGAATGAGATATATCATCAGAATCTTGAAATGCAATATATTTAGTATCTAAACTAATATTTTTTAATCCAATATTTTTAGCATAATAACATCCATAATTATTATTTAATTTAATAAATTTTATACGATCATCTAAATTTGAATATTTTTGTATAATTGATGGAGTCAAATCGGTTGATCCATCATCTACTATAATAAATTCATAATTTATATAAGATTGATTTAATATTGATATAATAGCATTATCAATTGTTTTTTCAGAATTATATGATGTCATTATTATAGAAATAAGATCTGAATTAGTAGATATATTATTTTTAATTGTTTTATGTTGATTTGGAGAGATAAAGTTATAAATTATATTAGTATTATTAGGAACACAATTAATAATTTCGCAATTTTCTTTGTTAATATTATAATAAGTAATATCAATTTTATGAATTAAAGACTTTGGAATTATTCTACAGCATAAATTATTAAAATCATTTGAAATTGTTAATTTATTGTTTCTATAATTATAATTTGCTATAATTTCATAATTTAATAGATCAGGATATTTAATATGAATAATATAATCAATATGTAAATTAATTTTTTTAATTACATTTAAAAATGCATATTTTGAATCATTTACATAAATGATATCTGCATTTTTAATTTTTACATTTTTAGATGTTATTATACAGTAAATAAAATTATATTTTTTTTTTTTAAGTTCAATAATTATATTGTCAAGTTGCTGAGGATTCATAATATTTAAATCTAGTTCAAATAAAGCTAAATAACAATTAAGCATACTATTTAATAAAAATAAAATTAATTTAAATTATCTAATTTAATTTAATTTTATTTAAATTAAATAAAATTAAATATTTATTTATCGTAACTTATATCATCAATATTTATATCATTTGAATTGATGTTATTATGTTCAATTTCATTTGAATAATTAATAGTATTTAGTTCATTATTGTATGAATCAGATAAATTATTACAAACTTCATACTCTTCAGATGAAATTATTTTATTACTTTTAGTCCCTTTACCAATAGATTTAATAAATAAATTATTATTTTCTATATTATATTTTTTATTTATTAAATTAAAAAGTTTATTTAATTCTTGTTTAATTGATTTAATATCATTTTTTAAATATAGTATTTCACTATAAATTTTATTATTGCAAATATTTGATTCACTATTAATTTCAGAAACACTATGTAAAGATGATGTATTTTCTTCTGTATTTAATTGATCACTGATATTTTGTAAAAAAGATTTATCTTTATTTTTATCTATATCGTTTAATTTATAATATTTTGCTTCAGTTATTCTATTTCGGAATCTATTTTCATTTTTGCCATAGTTTTTATAATGCTGAATTGCTAATTTTTTATTATTAATACCTAATAATTTCAAATCATCATAACGTTCAATATAATATTTCCAGTCAAATTTATTAGAACTCATAATTTTATTATATATTTAATAGGTAAAAAAAAAATTAATTTTATTTAAATATATATATGAATATCGTTGAAGCATATGTTGAACAGTTTGGTTTTTTTTATGTAATGTTTACAAGTATTGACCATAAATTATTAAAAGAAGTTGTTTATAACTTATCAAATGATTTTAATGCTCAATTTATTGATGCATTTTCAATAATGGAAAATGTTGAAGATATCGATAAAGAAAGATTATCTGAGTTATTAAGTGGAAGAAATCCCGTTAAATTTATAATAGCTCCAATATTTCCTTCTAGATTTACTAAAGTTAGAATTAGTTTTCACATAAATTTATCGTTAAATGATACTTTAATATCAACAAGGAATATAAAAAGAGATTTAGTTAATTTAGAAAATACATATAAAAATGACTCTTTAATTCATAAGTATTTTAATGTATCTAAATATACAAATGATAATAAGAAATTAGATGATGATATATTTAATATATTAATCAAAAGAATAAATAAGAAGTTAGATGATGGTGATTATGAAGATAAATTAAAACAAGATGACTTTAAAGAATTTAAAACAGAAAAGATAGTAAGTAAAAGATATGATCATAATAAAAAAGAGGAATACTTAGAGGAGAAAAATAAGAAAGTTGATGAAAAAATATTTGAAGATATGGATGATAGTGTACCAAGTGAATCAATAGATGAAGATAAATATGTTAAAACAGAAGATGTAAATTCTGATGATGAAAAAGATGAATATGGTGATAATATTTTATTACCGACAAAGGATTTTTCAGATTTAGATGTATTTGATAGACATTATCAATATTATGAGGGTGGTGGGTATATAAGTGGGACAAGGGAAATTAAACATGAATATGGGATATCTGGGAAAAGATTGATAAAAAAAAATGAAATTAAAAGGCGCTTAAAAAAATGATAATATAATATATAAATGTCCAAGTTAAATTTAGATATTAGTAAGATAAGTCATTTAAATGATGATAGCTTTATGCCAAATCATTTGCATATGAAGTTTAAGGGATCAAATGTTAACCATGTATTATTGAATGTTTTAAGAAGAGTTATGATGGAAGATATTCCATCATTTGCATTTAATAAAGATAATATTAATATTTCAAAAAATTCTTCAGTTTATAATAATGATTATATGAGAAATAGATTAGAAAATATACCTTTAATAGATGTTAATTTTAAATTAGATCTAGAAGAATATAATAGTCTTCGTAAGTATACTAGAGGGAGAAAAGCTTTTGAAGAATATATTGAGGAAAATGAGGATGATAATGAAAATTTTTTTACAATATATTCAAATATAAAAAATGATAAAGATACATTTATGAGTGTAACATCAGATGATATAGAATTTTTTGATGGGGAGAAAAAAGTAAAATCATTTTATAAAAACCCTATTTTGATTATTAGATTAAAGCCAGGAGAGGAATTTGAATTTTCAGCAAAGGCAGATAAAGGAATTTCTTTAAATCATTCAAGATATTCAGTTGTAGGAATGTGTTGTTATGAAATGATAAATGAAAATGAATTTATATTCAAGGTAGAGCCACGTGGTCAATTATCTATATCAGAAATTTTAAGTAGAGCATGTAAAATTATTAGATATAGGATAGAGTTAATTTTGAATAAAATTAAAAAAATTAAATTTACTTCAGATAATCATGGAAAAATTATTTTAAATAATGAAGATCATACATTTGGTAATTTAATTGCCAGAGGACTTCAGGATCATAAGAATATAGAATTTGCAGGATATAAATTAGATCATTTATTAATTAGAGACGTAACAATTGAGTATGTTACAAACGGTGGAAAGACAATAAATGAAATATTAGAAGATGTATTATTAGGATATCTAAAAATTTATACTGAAGTAGAAGATAAATGTAGTAAATTATAATAAATACAGTAAGATTGTATCTATATTTTAATAAATTTAATATATAGATACAATTAGTTAATATTTCAGATGCTGAAGATAATTATAAATATAATTATTATATTTATAATTTTTTTAAGATATTAATTAATATCTTAAAAATTGACTTAAATGCTTAAAAAAATTGACTTAAATGCATGTTAATACAAATTAATATCATAACAAAATGGCTACAAATAATTCAGAAGTAAATGACTATATAGATGTTACATTAAGTAATAATGATACTTTACGTGATAAAATACATGATATCCATAATTTTTTGCGTAACAGTGGTGTAGGTTATGGGATGACTGCATTAAAAATATTTAATCTTTTTTATGGATTAAAAAAAATAGAATTGAATGGTAATTTTAAAAAATCTAGTTTAGATGAATGTTGTAAATTTTCAAATATATTAAAAGAATTTAATAATAATACTGAACTAGGTAATGAAAATATAAAAAATAATATATTAAAAGCAATTTCTAATAATAAAAAGTTAAAATATATGCTTTTTTATCTTTTACCAAATTCTATAAATGCAGAGGTTTTAAAAAAATTAATTAATTTAATAGAAGAATTATGTAATATGGAAGATAAATTAAATGTTCAGTTATCAGGTAAAATATATGAATATTTTATTGGCCGTGATGAAACAGCTATTAGTGAATTAGGAGCATATTTTACTGATAGACATATTACACGATATATTTATGAAACTCTACTAAAACCAAAATTAGATAGTGAAAACAATGTAAATAGTATGATAGATATGTTTGGTGGATCCGGTGGATTTACTGTTGGATATATTGACTATCTAATGAAAAATTATAATGAAATTCAATGGGATACTCAAATTAAAAAAATAAATCATTTTGATATGAATGAAGATGTTATTAAATCAGCAATGTTAGAATTTTATTGTTTAACAGGTGAGTTTTCAGATAAAGATAGTATGAAATGTGTAAATTCTTTTCAATATGATTTTAACAATAAAAAATATCATTATATTATAACTAATCCACCTTATGGTGGAGATAAAAATAAGAAATCAGAATATGATCTTAATTTAGAACTTATTAAAAAAGAAATAGAATCAGAATTTAAGACAAAATATAAAGTAAGAAATATGAAAGAAGTATTAAAGTTAGAAAGTAACTTATCAGAAAGTGAAATTAAAACAAATAAACAATATAATTTAATTTGTAAAAAATTAAAACAGATTGAAAATGAAAAGAATGATAAAAATGTAAATTTAGCAACATCTCATGATATTTATAAAGAATATGCTGAAAAACATGGTTTATATGGTAATGATAAAGAAGCAATATCGTTAATTATGATGATGGTATTACTTGAAAAGAATGGAACAGCAATAGGTGTTTTAAAAGAAGGAATATTTTTTGATAATAAATATTCATCATTAAGAAAGTGTTTAGTAAATAATTTTAATGTAAAAACTATTGTTAGTATTCCAGCAGATCAATTTGAAAATACAGCAACAAAAACATCCATAATTGTTTTTGAAAATACAGTTAAAAAAACTTCAAAAATAGAATTTTATAATTTAATTATAAAAAAGGACTCTAAGACAACTGTAATAAAGAATGAAAATGGTATATATAAAATTGGTTCTATTAAGGATAAAATAACAAATGTTTACCATGAAAAAGTATCATGTGTAAATTTAGATGACATTATCGCAAATAAATATTCATTTAATAGTAAAAATTATAACAATAAAGAAATTAAATGTAATAATAATTATAAGATAGTTAAATTAGATGAAATTTGTAATTATTTGTCTAAAAGTAAACATGATGCATCATTTGGATCTTCATTAGGTAAATATAATTTTTACACATCAAGTGATAATATAAAAAAATGTGATGTTGCAGATTATAAAGAAGAGTGTATAATTATTGGAACAGGTGGAAATAGTTGTATTCACTATAATAAAGATAAGTTTAGTTGTTCAGCTCATACATTATTGATAGAATTTAAGAATATTAATACAAAATATATGTATTTTACACTTTTATCATATTGGGATATTTTAAAAGATAAAATGCATGGTACAACAATTAAACATGTTACCAAGGAAATGTTATCTAACTTTAAAGTTCCAATATTAAAATCAAATGATAAAGTGAAATTTTGGGTTGATAAAATTTCAAAACCCTTTGATAAAAAAATTATGAATATTAAAAACATAGATGAGTTAGAGAGTTTTATTCAAAATAAAATAGATTATTTTTATAGTAAAGAAGATTGTGATGAATTAGAATTTAATGATATTTGTGAATATATAAAAACTGGTAAAAATAAAACACCAGACGATAAGAATGGAACATTATATCCATATTATGGTACATCGGATATTACTGGATATACTGATTATTATTTATTTAGTGGAAAACATATTTTAATTGCACGAAATGGTACTATGGGTAACTGTTTTATAGCAGATGGTAGAATTTACCCAAGTGATCATATTTTTGTAATTAAAAATAAAGAAAATATTAATATAAATTTTATGTACTATCTAGTTAAAAAAATGTCAAATAAAATAGATGAAGAATCTTGTGGATCTACAATTAAGGGAATCTCAAAAGATAAGTTATCTAAAATTAAAGTAAAAATTCCAAAAAATAAAGAACTTATAAAAGATCTTGATTCAATATTTGAAAAGATTTCTAATTTAAAAAATGAAGTAAAATTATGTGATGAGCAATATAAGAAATATATTAAGGAATTATATGAAGATGCATTAATTAAAAATCAAGATAATATTATAGATGATTCAGATGAAGAAATAATTAAAGAGGTAATTTCTATAGATAATGAAATAGATGTAAAAAAATTAAAAAGTAAAAAGAAGAATAAAATAAAAAAACTCAAAACAATGAGTACTGAGATTTAATTTTCAAAAAGCCAATTTTCATTAGATGAATCTAATTCATTTATAATACCTTTAAAATCTTCATTATGATAGAAATAAGAAGGTTCAATACATAACTTTTTGTCAAGGTTACACATATTAATATATTTATCTACTGTATTAATATTTTTACTATTGCAATATTTAACCCATTCATCTTTGGACTGAATAAAATTAGAGCAGTCAATATTTAGATAATCATACCAACCATTCCATACAGAAATAGGAAAAGGTGGTTTTAAATCAATATGTTTATCTAAATTATTTTTAAAGTCTTGTACACTACTAAATTTATTTTTATTATATTGTTTATGGTAATTATATATTTCATTCCATTTTGGTTTTGAGTTAAAACATGATCTTGTATATAATTTTAATTTTAATTTTAATATTTCATCTTTATTTTCTGTTAAACTTATTGAAGGTTCAAAATGAGAATATGAATTACTAAAATTTGTATTTATTTCTACCAAATTTATTTTTTGCTCAATACAATTATCTGAATTACTCATTTTAGTTATTATATTTTGTAATTTATCATTATCATTATCTAAATCTGGATTATAGGGAATAATAATAGATGCAATTTTATTTAAATCATTAATATCAAGTCTATTAGGTCTTAAACATGATTGAACAATTCTTATATCAGATGACATTTTTTCTCCAATTACAATACCATTTAATTTTGGTAGATCAAAACCTTCACCAAAAATGTAAACACATGATATTATACCATATTTAGAATTTGAAAAACTTTGAATTTCTTGTGAAAAATTTAAATCACTTTTACTATCTAAGTTTTTATGATATAAATCCGATCTTTGAATTTTAAATATATTTTTTGATATCAATATATTTATTAATTCATTTAAGATTTCAGATGATTCGCATTTATTTGTATATACTAGTAAATGTGTATTATAATTACTTTCAATACTTTTTAGTGCACAAATAGCGGCAAGTAATAATTCATTAAAATTAAAATTATTACTAGATCTGATTTCATTAGAACTTAATATATTTAATATTTCTGTATCATTATTTTGGAAACAAATAATATTGTAATCAGTAATTTTTTTATTATTTATTGCCCATCTAACAGACCGTTCACTAATTAGTTTACCAAATTGTTCTTTATTTGACATAGTATAAATATCTTCACAATTACTTTCTAATTCTTTTGATGTAGCAGTCATAAATAATGTTTTTTTTGATTTAATTTTATGAAAGTCAGTAAATGAATTTGTATAGTGATTTTGAGAATTAACTAAGTGATGACATTCGTCACCAATTTTCATATCTAATATATAATCAAAATTTAAGATCTTATGACATGAATGATATGTAGAAATTATAATTTTATAAGTTTGTTTTGAATTCATATAATCTTCTAAATTATCTAAATTATCACATATTTTTAGTTCACCAAAAACATTTCTTATAGCACCACAAAATTGGTCTTTTAAATATAAACTAGGTACACATATTAATAAACTTTTATATTCTAATGCATGCCAAATAAATAGAGATTCATAAGTTTTTCCTAAACCACATGACCATAAAATATGACCGATATTATTTGATTTAAAATATTCTATTGCTTTTAATTTATCTTCTTCCTGATAATCAAAAGGTTTAATTTTACATTCTAACTCTGATATTTTTAGATTTTCTAATTGTCTTTGTATTTTATCATTTTGTACTTTATTACTTTGTATTTTATCATTTATTTGTCTTTCAATATCATTAATATTAACCAATTCATATTTAATATTATTTTTTTGGAAATATAGCTCTATTTTATCTTCAATCTCTTTTAAGTAATATTCAGTACCTGATCCTCTATATGAATTTAAATTATAAAATTCATTTTGTAAATTATATTCTATAGAGTTCCATGATTCTTCTGTTTTCCATATTTTTATAAATTTACACTTCTCATATTCCCCAGTAATATATGTACAGCCTCTATTAATTATATCACTAGATCCTCCTAATTTATAAACATATTTATGATGTTGGTCTCGTAAATATATATAGTTATTATTGTTCATTTTGTTTAATATAATAATTAATACCTAAAATTACTTAATTCAATTTTTACCATTTATTTTAAATAATATTATTAAAGATAAATGATAAAAAAATGCAGTAATTGTGATGAGAATAACATTAATTTAGTAAATTTAGACTGTAATCATAATTTATGCTTTAAATGTCTTTATAAATTAAAAAATAATTATTGTCAATTATGTAATAATCCTTTAAACGAAGAGTTAATCACATTAAAAAATTCATTTAATATTTGTTTAAAGATTTATGAAGAGTTTAAATCTTCCTAGTTGGAAATAGAATTACTTCTTTTATACTATCTATATTATTAGTAAGTAGCATACATAGTCTATCAATTCCCATACCCCAGCCTCCAGTTGGTGGTAATCCATGTTCTAATGCTTCAACAAATTCTTTATCAATTACATGAGCTTCATCATCTCCCTTATTTTTATCTTTTTGTTGTTCATTGAATCTTTGAAGTTGGACAGCTGGGTCGTTAAGTTCCGTATATGCATTACATAGTTCCATTCCTGCAATAAATAGTTCAAACCGTTCTGTTAATCTTGGATCATTTCTATGCCATTTAGCTAATGGTGACATAATAACTGGATGATTAATAATAAATGTTGGATTCCAACATAATGGTTCTATGTAAATTTCTGTTAATTTATCAATTAGTTTTGAAGTAGTAGTTGCTTCAGGTAATTGATATTGTTTATTATTAAAATACTCAATTAGTTGATTGTTAAACTCTTCTGTAGATAAATCATTAGGGAATGTCATATTCATAATTTCTTCAAGAAATGGGATCATATCAATAACTTGAAATGGTCCCTCAAAGTTTAATTCTTTTGTTTCACCTTCAACAGTAGTTTCAAATTTATAAGAATCTTTAATTGAAAGTGCTAAGTTACTTAGCATATGTTCAGTCATTTTCATTAAAGTATTATAATCTTCATATGCGGAATAAAGTTCAATAGAGGTAAATTCTGGATTATGAGTTGTGTCAATGCCTTCATTACGAAATTGTTTTCCTATTTCATAAACTTTATTTAATCCCCCTATAACCAATTCTTTTAGTTTTAGTTCAGGTGCAATTCTCATAAACATATTTTGTTTTAAGTCATTATGAAATGTAATAAATGGTTTTGCAGCAGCTCCTCCGTGTTTAATATCTAATATAGGAGTTTCAACTTCAATAAAATCTTCATTATTTAAATAAGTTCTAATATAGGATATTATCTTAGATCTTGTAATAAATGTATTTCTAGTATTTTTATTGATTTGTAAATCTAAATACCGTTTCGAAATTCTGGTATCAATATCTTGAATACCATAATGTTCTTTAGTTAAAGGATGTAAACAGGGTGTTAATAAAGTTAAAGATTGTGGGAAAATAGATAATTCACCTTTTTTTGATTTACCAATAAATCCTTTAACTCCAATGATATCTCCTCTATGTATAATAGTATTAATTTCATTAAATGATAGTGTATCATCTGTATAAAAGTTACAACTTGCCATAATTTGAATACTAAAATTATCATCTTCTAAAGTATAAAAAACAAGTTTTTTACCACTAGAACGTTTTAAGATAACTCTTCCTGTAGTACTAATTGTTATATTTTCTTTATGTTCACCATCCTCAAGTTGATCTTGATATATTCTTAATTGTTTAATTGTATTAGTTTTTAGATAGAAATGTGGATATGGATCTATATTTTTATTTTTTAGGTTTTGAATATCTTGAATTCTTTGTTCATAATAGTTTTGTGTATTTTCCATTTCTACACTCATTTTATGTATATTTATTATCTTATTATATGTAAGTTAACTATATATATTTATTATATCAATTTTTAATGCATATATTTAAAAAAAGTATAGAAATACAAAATTTAATTTTAAGTAATATAATATATTTTTCTGAAAAAAAAAATATATACTATTATATATATAATGTCAAGCGATAATTCTGATAAATTTAATAGAAGAAGACCTATGGACGATAAAAATAGCTCGAATGTTGTAGATAATGAAGTTAGAAAATTAATTAAAGAAAATCCTAACCACATTTCACAAACTGCTATGTACAAATTAAGAGAAAGATATGGTGATCAAGAATTACTTGATCAAATCCAAGATTCTTTTGTTGAAAGAACTAGAGAAGTAAGAAAAAGAGCCAAAAAATTTGCAAAAATGATCTCTGAAAGATATTCAGGATCTAACTACCCACTACACATTCTTTTAAAGAAAGCTTTAAAATACAAAAAGAAATATACTTTATCTGATGCTGAATTCGAAGAATTCAGAAGAGTATATGAACAATCTTTAACTGGTGTAGAAGAAGCTCAACATGTAAGTGTTACAGTTCCATTCACTAATATGAGCCGTGCTTTAGGTCAAGGTATGGTTGATGTTGATGATGGTATGAAATTCGATGATAAAGATTACGATACTATCCAAAAAATGTTAAGATTATACAATGAATCCAAAGCAACCCATGCTCAAGTAGTAATCCAATCAATGACATATGAAGATTGTGCCGCTCAAGCTTTAACTGGTCAATACAACCCAGAAAGACACAACCCACACTGCTGCATTCACCCAGTAATTGCTGCTCTTTTCATTCCTAAAATTTCTTTATTCGATACTCATATGTTACAAGCTAACATTGCATACATTGTTAAACAAAGATACACTAAACAACAAATCTTAACATCTACTGATTATGATTTATTCTATGATATGATCAGTGATCCCAATGATGTTGTATGCTCATCTGAATCAGCAGTTGTTGATTTATTCAACAGAGCTCAATTACAATCCAATTTATGGCATTCAGTTGTAAGTTTAAGAAATGGTAGATACTATGATTGCAACCATACTAACTTTATGTTAGCAATTGATAATTGTAGAAGACACAGTGCTGATAGTCCTGATTTAATGTACGAAGGTGATGAAGGAACAGTAATTCAAAGGTTATTTGGTGCTTTCTCTTTAAGACCAACAATTGTTGCCACAAGTCCATTACATAATGTTATGTCTGCTCAACCAATGAGAGCAAGCAGTGTAATGCCTAAAGTAACATCTATTCCAATGGTAACTTTAAGATTACCTGCAATGAATGCTCAATTAGGAGCTAGTGAATTAAGATTAGAAGATGCATTACATATGTCTCAATGGTATGTTGAAGATGGATCAGTTGTCCCAAGAAATCAACAAATCATTTACTCAAGAGATGTATTAGTATTCTACATTCCAAGAAGAGCCCATACATTAAATATTGGTAAATTAATTAGACCACAATACTTCCATAGATTACCAAGAACTGTTGCTGGTTTTGATAGAATTAATAACACTAAAGTAGTATTCGAACAACAAGTACAATTACCAAATGGAAACCATACTTATGACTTAAGATCAGTTGTTTGTGTTGAAATTAACGACTCTCAAGCATATAGTATTAATGGACAAAAAGTTGATGCTGCCAATGGTTTAATTACTGGTTGCTCATCTGTAATTGTAAATAGACATGAATCAGGTAATATGCAATACTACTGGTACAACCCAAGAAATGCTGCTATCGCTACTGGTGATCTTTCAAGTCTAGGTACAGATGGCGCTTCTAGAATCGACGCTGCTAGAAATTTATTCTCTAGACCTGTATCCTTGTTAAGTGAAGGAGGAAATGGAGAACAAGAAGATTTCTTAACAAAAGCTCAACATAAGGGAGCAATCTTCGTTTACCAACAAGCTTCTTCATCTGTTCCAGAAAGCATAATGAATTATTAAATAAAATACTTATATTTTTATAAATTTATAAAATTTATAAAATTTATAAAATTAATAAAAGGTAGAACTATAACTTGGTAATGTTTTATTACCAGCCGAATTAACATTAATTGGTAAATCATTAATAGGTGGGGGATTATTAATATCTTCTAAGAATTTCTTTTTTATTTCAATATTCTTAATAATCATTGGTTGTAATTCGTTAACTACCATATCATTTAATTCCTTAATTTGAATTGTTATATTATAAGGTAAATGTTTTGCATTTTCATTAAACATATATTTCATTACTGTAGTTATAGAATTATTATTTTGAAAAGGAATAATATATTTTTTTTTTGAATAATTATAAACTCCTAAAACTAATTGTCTTTGTATTATTTCAATATTTGCGTCTGAAAAGAATAAGTCAGTTAATAAATACCCTTGATAATCAGGATTATCACTACTTATCCTATCACTATATTCCTTAAAATAATCATTACGATGTGAACTAAGAAGTAAAAAGCTATTATTTTCAATCTTAATTTTAGAATTATTAAAATCTTTTAGATCCATAGTATATATATATTAAATATATAAATTATATATTTAATTTAATTTTATTTAATCAATTCTATAAGTTTCTAATAATTCATCTTCACCTAATTTAACTTCATTTGCCTTATATTTTTGTTCAATAGGTTCTAATGATTGATACTCAAATAAATTATCTACTGGGATATTTTCTGACACTATATCAGAATTAAAGTTTTTAAGATCTTGCCTTGTAAATACTACATCAAATGATGGCGCGGAAGTTGATCTAGATTTTAACATTACCCATACATATGATGATCCTTTTGACATTGCATACATTGTACCTGGTATTGGATTAGGAACAGGGATACTAGTGTTTAATCCTTTTTCCATTTCAGTTGTAGATACTGGTGTACCGATGCGATTATGTAAAAATGTAGACATAAAATCATGAATTATTTCTTTTAGGACAGTTTCTCCTGTTATAGGCGCTGAACCAGATGATGGATTTAATTTATTATTTATACTATCTAAAACAGTTAGAATTATATCATCAGGTTTTATTCCTCCATTATTTGTAAAAGCTAATGAAAATTTATCTTTATTAAAGATATTTTTAATATTATTTAAATGCATCTCATCAAATTGTTGTTTATAAGTAGTTCCTCCTATAGGAACTGGTGTTCCAATAGCTGACCTATCAATTATTGGAGTATTTCTATTACCTTGATATGTAGGATCAACATTACCATAAACTTTAAAGATATCTCTATCATTATTACTTTCAGGATTTGACCAAACTCCACCAGAAGTTCTATCTTTTTCAATATCTTTATAATTAGAATCAATTAATAATAAAAAGCCCTGATTTGGTATATAATATTGAAAACCATCTATTATATATTTCCAGTAACCTACAGTTTGTTCATTATTCATTAAATCTTTTATATATACATTATCTTCTAATGTCATATCAAAGAATGTTATTTCTTTTAGTTGCATAACATATAATGCTACCAATAATTGGAATATTATATTCATCCAAACATTAGTAGGATGATAACCTGTTTGAATCATAGTTTTAACAGGCCCTAATACTTCATGTTGATATGTTTTAGTTGCCCATTGAATAATATTATAATTTGGTGCTTCAGTTAAAATTAATAAGCATCTATGAGCTGATTTATCTAAATCAGCTAATTTAATCTCTATTTGACCATTATTTTTTATTTTTAATGATAAATTAATTACATCTTGCTCTTTTTTAGAAAATTTTTTATTTTTAAATTCAGTTGTATCAGGAACTCTGTCATTTTTATTATTAACTAAATATCCTAAAGCATCGAAATAATATGGACTACCATCCATAGTTAAGGTCATTAGCGGACCTTCAGATAAGTATTTCTTAAAATGATTTTGATATTCTAATTGTAATGATTCTTTTTTAGCTTCATCAATTGTATTTTTTAGTGGTTTACCATATCCATCAACTTGACCATATTTATTTTGAAGCCCTTTTAATCCCTTAAAGTCAATATCAGTTCCTCCAGAAATGAACCATGAGTAAATTACTGGAAAGTTCGGACAGATTTTCTTTTTTAATATTTCTTCTTTTACATATTCATAAAATCCAACTTCTCTCCATAAATTAAATTCTTTATGTTTCATTTCATTATTTCCTTTATTTAAATGTCTTATGTTGTACTCAGCAGTTGTCATTTCGTAAATTCTTAAATTTAACCCAATACTATATTTTGAACATGTAGTTCTTTTTGTAGTTGGATCTAATTTCATTGGATAGCAAGACCTATACATTAACATTTTTTTAGGTAAACTTAAATAAGGGTTATTAGTTAATCTACTATTATGGTATGGATTTAAATCAAGTAATTTTAAATAACTTAATAAATTTTTTCTATTTGTAGTTTCCATGATATTACTTTCATTTAAATTAATATCTTCTCCATCACCAATTCTAACTAGAACCTGTCTTACATAATTATAAATTATTAACCTTTCTTCTAATGTAATACTTGTGTTACTATATTTACCTCCACCTGTATTTGGTAACATATCTTCATATAAATCAGCTAATTTTACATGATCGCCTACAGGGTTTGGCAATGAGATATTATAATTTTTTACTACTGGTACATTATTTGGAACATACCAGTATGGATTTTGATTGGTCATCCCAGTACCTTGAACATATGGATATCCATCTGGTAAATATTGATTTTGAATTGGTACAAATGCAGAAGGATACATGCCTTGATTATGTGGCATAGGAGGTTTCATAATATTATTTAATTTAAATTCAACCATTGGTGGTTTTTCTTTTGGAGCATGATTTGTTTCATTATATCTTGCTGTTCCTATATCTTTTTCTTCACGGCTTTTAAAAGG
>Ga0209534_10003220_pt1 | contig 15666 bp, 13 predicted proteins | sample COG_07_FD_184751 | JGI IMG/M metagenome (GOLD analysis project Ga0209534, IMG submission 184751) | Pelagic Microbial community sample from North Sea - COGITO 998_met_07 (SPAdes) (version 2) | ecosystem: Environmental > Aquatic > Marine > Neritic zone/Coastal water | place: Helgoland, sampling...
TTAAAATCGCACCCTTATGGCGATTTTATCTCTTTATCGGTCATGACCCTTGTAGAATATAAATCCGCACAGTGGATTTAATTCTTCAAGGGTTTTAAAAATGTGCGTTCTAATTTTTTTGTATTGGTAATATATAATTCAGAAAAGAATGAACCCTCAAGAAACAATAAAAAACATCATTGGTGGTGGATTCGCCGATAATGCAGCCAAATTCGGTGGAAAAAGAAGAAGAAAGTCTGCCAGAAAGAGCAGAAAGGGAAAGAAGAAGGCCGCCAAGAAGAGTAGAAAGGCCCGCAGAAAGTCATCCAGAAGACGCAGAAGGTAAACGGTGAAAACCAACATAAAGACAATCCTTAACTTGTTATAAACAAATCACTATTTATTTATAACATTTTTGACCATGGTCAATTTATCCATTGTATACGACGATTACTTTAGCAATTTACCTTCTACGGTTTCTTATCAAAATGACACCGAATACCGCGACTGTTTACGTACGGTTTTCCAATTCGATCCCAATGAAAAATACACCTATGATGGAAAATTATGCGCGTTTCAAGATTTGGACAGTCAAACGCAAGACGAATTGCTATTTGACAGCAAAGCGGTTTCCAAGAATTTAGACATTTGGTATGACCGTACAAAGAATATTGATTTATTTAGTACCTTGTATCTTCACGCCGCCGGTCGTATGTTTTCCACGGACCCGAAAATTGGCCAAGCCATTTTATGTTCGTATGATTTTTTCCCGGCATATTATGCTTGTATGTGGTACTTTTTCTACGGTGGACAAGATGCGGTTGTAAAGGACTGTAGAGAATATATGGATTTGAAACGGGAATTTCGGGTTGATTGATTGGCTGACTGACTGACCGAATCATTGCATATAGGGGGAAAAAATAAAAGATGGACTTTATTATATATATTATTGGAAATACAATACATATAACAGAAGAGAAAAAATGGCATCAACCCGTAATAAAAATACTCCTGGAAATTATGCTTTAGAAAAACACGCATACCAAAAGGGCAATTCGATGTTGCTCTATGCACACGCACCACAAGGAAATGCGTATCAAACCAATTTACCCGGTGATGGATTATTGCCCGGTCGTATTGCTGCGTCGAATTTGTCTCACAATAGTTGTACTGTAGAATCCTATTTATTCGGTATTGGTTCTACGAATTTAGAGAATCCTCAAGGTCCATTGGAATTCAAACCTAAATCGGTGGACTCGTTGCATATGATAAATAAGACGCCAATAGTAATGCCCGAACCATTTGGCATTGTACCAAATCAACGCCCCATGTATTTGAACTAATCATACACTCTTCTACTGTGATTTTTTACTTTAGATGGATATTTCCGGAATGTCATTCGGGCTTTGTGTTTATGGGTTTTGTCTTTTTGACTGAGCATCATAAACAAAGCTCGTGCTGATTCTTCTGGGGTTTTGATCTCGATTTCGGATGGTTGTATGGGAGATGATGGTCTTGTACGCGGTGGAGATTGACTTGGACTTCTTATACTCCTTGGTGTATATACATCGGGAAGTTCTTCTGGTTCTGGGTCTGGCTCTACTGTACAGTGTATAGGACTTGGTGATCGCGATACTTGTGGGCTATGTTGTGGCGTGGTATGGTGTGATATATTAGGTGTACTATGTACACTTGGTTGTGGGCTTGGTTGTGGGCTTGGTTCGGGGCTAGGTTTGGGCGTAGTATGATGTGATACATTTGGTGTACTATGTACACTTGGTTCAGGGCTATGGTTGGGACTCGGATCAGGGCTATATTCAGGGCTCGGACTACGTCTTCGCTGTGAAGAAGAGGAAGAAGCACCCCAAGATGGAAACAAACGCCGGACAACTTCATTATCTTGTGCACTTGTTGGACCAGGTAAATCAGTGCAGAATCCAAAATCGATCTTAACACGGTCTTTATGCAAAATGTATTCATTATTGACACCTACTTCTATTGGCAATGCGATTTTAGCCATCACGAATTTTCGCTTATTCATAGCGGTTTTATAATGGCGTTTTTTTTAAATATACAAATAAACTTTCTATATTTCTACCGGATAATATTATTTAATTTAGGCAAATAGGTTATTTTAGCGAAATGGCAACGGGTATAAACTCTTTGCGTATACTTCTACAGGCATTGGTCGAGAGTTCTTCGCGTTTTTTCCGCGTTTTGGTTCCCATTGCTGGTGTTATATTGGTGAATACTGTAGAAGTAATGGTGTTTGATGATGATGTATTGGTTAGGGTGTTTGTGTTGTTGTTTGTGTTTGTGTTATTATTGTTGTTGGTACAAAAGGTTGTGTTCACATTGGCATCGGTTTTTTTCCGCGAATTATTTAGGCGTTTTGACATGTCCTTTTCGATATCATCATAATGTTTAGCAATGTATTCCAAAACACCATTCAAGATTGCCCATTTGAAAAAATGCATTTGGGCAATGGTGGTTTCAATGCGCTGTTCTTCTTTGTACGGGATTAATATGCGCTCTTTTCTACAATAAGGGTCGAAGAGTTGTTTAGAATAACTGTCCTCGGTGGATTTATAATTGGTCCATACGAAAAATCGTCGGCCTTGTTTTCCTTCTTCTTGGGTCGGGACTTCATATACGGTGAAATATTGTTTCGCATAATTGGTAACGAACCAATTGACCATGCGTATGGACAACTTTTTTTGGTTTTTCACGGTATATTCTCGGTTAATCATTTGCTTTAGCGTTTCTAAATAATCGGTATTTTGATAAAATTCCAATAATGTATTTAATAACCATTGTTGTTGTGTGTTCATTTTATGGTTCTATAATATGCGTTCTATTTGTCTTTAAATGAGTTTTAGGAATAATTTACATTTAGGCGCATTATTTTTATGGAAAAAGGATCTTTAGGGTGAATTCGCAACACCACAAAAATATTTTGTTTCATTATTGTATATTAAACGACAATAAAAGATGAGTGAGTTAGATAAATTTAAAGATACGGTGAAAGGATTAGATACAGCTGAAGAAATTACTTCTTTTTTAAGTGCAACCAAAGAAGAGGAAAAAAAAAATTTATTTGATGCTCTTATTGAAAAAATAAAAACTGTAGATGGATATGATGAAACTAAATTTATATTACCTAAATTTGAAGATATAAAGGATGCTAAAACAATAGACGAATTAGCTGATAAAATTAGTCTTGTACCACCGCCTGTAGCCACAGACAAAGGTGTTGGTGAAGTTGCCACCCAATCCGTTGTACAACAAGGTACTGATGGTGATTCTACAAAAAAAGAACTACTTTCCGGTACTCCATCAGCAGATCAAGCTTCCAATAAAGATCCTAAACATGACGATAAATTTTTTTATGCAAAATTATTGAAAGACGGCGAGGTAACAGTTAAACTAGTAGGTGACGCTGATAAACCAAACGTTAATAAACAATTCGCCGGTGGTGGTGGTAGAAGACGTTCTAGTAAGAAAAAACGTTCATCCAAAAAGAAGAGAAAGGGAAACAAAAAGTCCAAAAAGGCAAGAAGAAAAGCCAAAAAGTAATTAATTTATCGATTTCTATAATATAGTGTATTATAGAAATAAAAGAAATATAGGTACAATTCAATATGGCGACGGCTACGTTAATGTATAGGCCTAATCTATTTGCGCCTCCAAAAATACCTTTGAATCTATTTCAAACGCCTATTATTCCATATGATCCAAATATAGATTTAGTAAAAGATGCGGTTCATGTAGCCGATGAAGTCGCAAAAGAAGAAAAACGCTTGCGTGAAGAAGAAGAAGAAGAAGAAAAACAACGTACACAAGAAGTAGATAATATGGGTACAGAAGAAATCCGTTCGATAGTATATGAAGCTTCTGAGAAAAACAAAGATTTAGTAAAAGATGCGGTTCGTGTAGCCGATGAAGTCGCAAAAGAAGAAAAACACTTGCGTGAAGAAGAAGAAAAACGGTTACGGGATATTTACAATACAATTCAAAAGTATGTAGAAGACTTAGTAGATAAGGTGAAGGATGCACAAGAAAAAGAAGAAGCACTATCGAATTTAACGGACGATTTAGTAAACACTGCAATCAATGAATCAGTAGAGAATCTATCAGAAGAAGCACTGGTGAAAAATGCGGTTGTTGTAGCCGATGCTGTACAAGAAGAGGTTGAAAAAGAAGCAGCAAGAGAAGCAGCAGCTGAAAAAGCTGAAAAAGCTGAAAAAGAAGCAGCTGAAAAAGCTGAAAAAGAAGCAGCTGAAAAAGCTGAAAAAGAAGCAGCTGAAAAAGAAAAAGCAGCAAGAGAAAAAGCAGCTTCCAATTTCATGACTACCGTCACAGAAAAAGCAGCATCCAATGTTTCTACAACAATAGGAAATGTAACCGATGCCGTTTTAGTGGCAGATGCTGTACAAAAAGAGGTTGAAAAAGCTGAAAAAGAAGCAGCAAGAGAAGCAGCTGAAAAAGCTGAAAAAGAAGCAGCTGAAAAAGAAAAAAGAAATTCAGAAATATTCAGTTTTGTTACTAACCTCACAGAAACAGCAGCATCCAACGTTATTACAACAATAGGAAATGTCAAAGATGCCATTGTAGTGGCAGATGCTGTACAAACAGAGGCTGAAAAAGCTGAAAGAGAAAGAGAAAGAGCCAGACAACCACGTGTATTTAGAAAACCTCCTTCTATTGGATTATTTCAACCTCCCAAAATATCTTTAGGAATATTTAGCGCTCCTGTGATAGAAAGTACAAAACCAATTGAAGATGCTACGTTGGTTGCAAATGCTGTTTTGAACAATTCTTCCGATATTATTTCCGAGGCGGTGCGTATTACGTCTGAAATTCAAGATCGTCTTTCTATTTATGAGAACATTCGGGATGCGGTTCTTATTAGTGATGCCGTTCAAAATTATAATCCTGTTGAAAACGCGATTCGTGTTGCCGATGCTGTTTTAACGGAAACACAACTGAATGATCATATTAAATCGGCTATTTTGGTTGCCGATGCTGTTTTAAAGGAAACAGATGAAACAAATGATATTGAATCGGCTATTTTGGTTGCCGATGCTGTTTTCAGTACAGTAAAAGAAGAAGAAGAAAAGAAACGATTAGAAAAAGAGGAAGCCGATCGACAAGCAGAAGAAAGAAAGGAAATGGAAATGGAAATGGAAAAGAAAAAGGAAATGGAACGTATGAAAAAACGTACCGGTGTATATTATCATAAAATGGATAGTAGTGGAAAATTTGTATCCAATGGGGAGAAATTATTTATTTGAGAATACTATTTAGAACAAAAAATATAAGAGACGAATAGTATATTAAATATAATATGTACATAATTTATACATATTATTAACAAGGTATTATGAGTGAGTATTGGAAAAATTGGTGTGACGATAAATTTGATGGTTTAAAGGATGGTCTGTATATTGTTTTTCGTACAACTACTAATAATGATCCATTATACGTTTTAAAACATTATAAGCCTAATCAAGAAAATAAACTGAACATTCATAATCCTATTACGATTTTACAAAAAGACAAGCATAATAACAATTATCAAGGTGAATTAGAATTAGGTAGAGGAGATAATGTCGGTGATACCGGGTTTGTGAAAAAGGATGAAGAATATATTGGCATTTATGATTTACCTGACAACACTAAATATAATAATAGAGACAGTATAAAAAATAAATTAGACAATGAAAGTACCATTAATAATTTTTACGAACACGGTATTTATGATTGGTTGATTGCTGATGCTATAATGGAGCATATGTATGGAGAAGAAGTACAGGAAACAAGAGATAAATCAGATATGAGTGACGAAATTGCCAGGTTGAAGGCAGAAAAACAGAAACAAATGGAAGAATACCAAAAAAGAATTTCTTATATATTTCATTTATATTCTTTATTCTATGGTAATTATGCCACTTGGGATACCAAATATAATTTGATAAATGATAAAGTGATTGCGTTAGATAAAGATCTGAAATCAAAGATTCTAAATGAATTAAATAATATTGTGGACAGAGACTTTAAAAAATCAATGGCAATACCTACTGGATATGAAGATTATACAAAAGATCATAATTCAATTAAAGAAATAGAAAAACCTGAAGAATATATAAAATATGTACTGAGTACTTCTATTTATGATATGATTGTAGAAGCGGAAGACATGAATGATGAAGCAAATAGATGGTATAAGAAAATAGAAGCATTGGCAAGTCAAGAGGTTCCATTTAATTATGATAAAAATAGGCTAGATGAAATTACTAAAGGTGTTTTTGACGAATCTAATTTAAAAAAAACTATGGAAAATATCAAAGATATTAGAAAAATTAAGAATGAATTAATAGATCATTATACACAAATTATTGAACATACATATACTAGTGTAGATAATCTAAATAAAGAACTTCACGAAAAAAACCAAACACTTAATAGTAAATTAGTTGAAATTGCCTCTAAAGATAAAGAACTTTCTACTAAAAAGCTTGAACTTGATAAAAAAGATAAGCAACTTCAAGAAAAAAATCAGGAACTTGAAAAAAAAAATCAGGAACTTGCAAATAATAAAACAGTACTTGAAGAAAATAAACAACAAATAAAAAACCTTTCCGATAATAAAAAAGATACAGATTCACAGGATAAACTAATACAAGAATTAAATAGAAAAAATTTAGAATTAGATGAAAAAAATAAAAAATTAAATACTGCTATAAAAGACATTAAATATTCTAACGGAATTCTACAGGCGGGAATTCAAAGTGAACGATTGAAGTACAATTCTTTATATAATTTATTAAAAGAAGAACAGGTAAATTTCGTAAATACAATAAGGAAACTTGATATATTTAAAGAAGATGATTTATCAAAATTGGCAAAAATGGTTACTAGTGATTCATTTCAACAAGATATCAATAATTTTTTGGATTCAAAACTAAAGCAGCGTATAGAGGAATTAAAAAAAAATACAAAAATTGGTGACAGTAAGGTATTGGAAAATTTTAAAACAACTAAAGAAGATACTATGCATCGGGATTATTTGCAAAATGTAAAAAACCGTTATTATGGGTATAAAGATGAAGGTGTTACATATACTACATTCATTATGTTACATGGTTCACGTTATCCAGGATCAACAATAACATACACTACAATCCCTAATTTAGATACATTATCATCAGAACAAAAATATTTAATGGAAATGAAATATAAAAAAACTGATGAAACTAAATATATTGATAAAAACCTTCCAAAAGTAATACAGAGATTAAACTCCAATTTGAGGCATTATTTGTCATTTTCACCTGGCTCAAAAGTAGGCGATGTTAATTTTGAATCGCAATGGAACAACATTTTTGATAAGGAACATGTAAAGGAAAATAAACTTAAATTATTGCAGTTTTTATTTGTAGATACGTTATATCAAAATTGGGACGAATATAAAAGTTGGAAACAAGCGTTTGACAAATATAGTCTGCAAAGTATTATACAAAAATATAAAAATACATGGACCATTAATAATACGTCTATACTTTTAAAAGGTTTATTAGATGTAATGAAAATAACTGTACAGGAAATGGGTGCTGATGAAAGTGAGAAAAAACCAAAGATATCAGGAAACCCAATTCATATTGCTGACTTAATTGAAATGTATAATTATTACAGAGATCAACTTGCCATCAAAACTGAAAATAAGGATAATGAAGAAAGATATGTAACTGTTATACGAAAAGTATTAATAAATTATTTATTGAGTATTCAAGATAACCCATGGTTTAATAATGAGGAACTATATGGAGATATAAACGTATTAAGCCTACAAACGAAACCAGCAATCAATAACTTAAATGATACAAAAATAATTACAATGGTTAAAATCAATAATTATGCACTTACACAAAACCCCACGACGAATCCAAATACATGGAATGGTGCTTATACCCCGTTTTATAATGAAAACTATATACGTCTTGGTGTACGAAATATAAAAGGTGGTAATGAGGATACAACAAATCATAATTTTTTACTTGAAGACTATGAAAATAATGCATTTACATTTGGTGGGTTTTCAAAAGTATTTAGACCGAATCAACCTGGTGCGAATTATAAGAAAACGGAAGACATTGATGAATTAATGAAATCAGATCAAACAAAAACTATTATTGATACAATTGTCAATCAAAAAAAGAATACATTTCTTTTTGGTTATGGTGCAAGTGGGGCAGGCAAAACTGCTATGTTGATATATAATAATAATAAAAAAACAGTAGGTTATTGTGTAGAATTATGTAAAAAAATATGTTCACAAATTAGTCATGATAATCCCGATGGTGAGAATGTAGATGATGGTAGGAATACAAATGAAGAAGAAACAAATATATTAAAAAATATAACACTTACTTCTAATGACGATGACTATAATATCACTTTTATAAATGAAGTGACAATTACATATAATGATGAAACTGATTATATAATTCAAATTAATAATACTGAAATGCCGACAAAAATTAACCCATCAAAAAATAGTATTGTAAAAGATATAACTATACTTATAAAAATAAATGGAAATAACCAGACTAAAATACTCAATTTTGAAGGAATTGAGGAAGGGGAAAATACTATTAAATCTAAACGCAATAATAATGTTACTTTAAATTTTAATTACGTACCTCCAAAAATATATCAATCCGCAATAATTAAAGTCACTTTTCAAGAATTCTCATATGATTATCAAAATGGAAAACCACAAGGCAACTTCACCTTTCTTTATGATAATAATAGTAATGATTTTACTGAATCGGAAGAAAAACTATCCAAAGAGTACGGATACAACACGATACAACCAAACCAACAACCACCATTATTAGTATTCGCATTAAAATTGTTTATAACAAATACTGGTAAAGATAAATTTAGTCCATTAACTTATGGTATACGTAGTATTGCTCCCACCAGAAATAATCAAGAAAGTTCGCGATCTCATGTTGTATGTAGTTTTCAATTTATGGGTGAAGATTCTTCAAAAAACATTATTAATTATGGAAAATTAGACCTTGCTGATTTGGCTGGTGTTGAAAATAAATTCAGTACAAAGGATCCTGAAACAATTGACTTATTTTACAGGAATATTGATGCTTCTAATAAATGGGATGAAAGTTTTTATGATAATATCATTGATTCGGTACCATATAGTGAAGGATTACTTAAGACGCTGAATGATTTATTAAACAAGAAAACAGAAAATACAAACAGTAAGTATGTAAAAAGTGGATGGTCCGATGAAAACCCTACTATTGATTTAAAACCCTCGAAAATACATAATCCTGAATTCGATGTAACTAATTTGATAAAACAATCTACAATGTTTATTACTAATAATACTGAAAACGTAAAGATAAACATAACAGAAGAAGAATTCTATAAAAAAATAGACAAGAACAATTTTATAAATATATTAGTAAATAAAATTCCTAGGAATTTATTTTCGGATTGGGTTAGTGGTGATAATTCGTTGCCAAATGCAAATAAAATTTCTGGTACACCCTTTGATAATTTCAAAAAGTTTATAGATGGTGCAAATAATAATCCTGAATATTATTTATTTACAAAATTAACAGATTTATTAGAAGGAAAAGAAATAACACAAAACAAAAAAGAGAAATCATCTTACTACAAATACATAGATAAATATAATAAAAAATTTAGAGTTAATATTAATAAAGTTACACACATAGTAAATGATAAAATAGAAATAAATGTCGAGAATAATACTTCCTATGAAATAGATTTAACACAAAGTCCAATAAAATATTCAGTAGTTAAAACTGTATTAAAACCTATATTTGTTAAAAAAATTAATATTCTTACAACAAGTGACAATTTTTTATTCGATAAAGATAAAATAATAAATAAACTCAAGATTGGTGACAATATAGAATTAAACTCATTAATTTCCTTTTATGAAGATCTAAATGAAAATGAAACTGAAAGAATGAAATATTTAATAGGTTATGAAGATACTATAAAAGAAAATAATACCCGACGTGAAATTCAAAGGAAAATGAGTCAAGTTTTTCGTGATATTAATAAAAGAACACGAGAAGGATCATACATTAATGAACAACTTGAACGTATCCGTAATGACATTTTAAATGCAGTTGTGCAAAAATCAGAAGGAAATTTATTTGTATCACCTAGAATTGAACCAAGATGTATCGATTCAATGTGTGATATGTCTAATGACCCCAATTCATTATGCTATATGATGAAAACTAAATCAATTGGTAATACTGGTGCAAATATATCTAACATTATAAAATATATTTCTCCAAATGGTGATTGTAACTTAAAAGATTTACTTATTGTGGTGTTTACTGTTTTTAATATTTCAGAAAAAAGTGACAATGGCGAGATTGTATATGATAAACAACCAAATATGCAACCACTCAAATTAAAATACAGCAAGGAACCAAATATTTTCATTGATTTAAGACCTTTAGTACAATCATATAATCAATATAAAGATGCGTACAATAAAAGTCGGAACTCTGATGAAAAGTTTGATAATAATAATTCACATATTACAAATCTAAAGAATAAATTGTCTACACTACTGGACACTTTAAGTAAAACTCAGCACAAATCAATCAAGAATATGTCTAGCAAAAATGAATTAATAGAACATATAAATAATGCTCTAATGACTAGCAAAGAAACATCTCGTGAAACGCTTCATAGTTTTATGGAATCAATATTTACTACTATCAATAATCATAATGCTACGACTCCTATTGGAACATTAATGTTTACTAATAACATAGCTCATTACGGTAGTAATAAACCTTGTGAGATTGGTCCACTAAGTTCAGATGACTTTGCCACTAATGATGATGACCCATCCAAATATACATTTGCAATAGAAATGCACAATGATACAATGCAATATCATAATAAGGCAAATGTTAAAGGTCTGACACAACAATTTGAAAATAACAAAATAAATAATCTCCCACTATAACATATACCCCATATTACTGTACAAATAATAAAATGACCTCTACCAAAATGGAATGGAATGACTCCATTGAAAAGTCTCTCGATATCATGAGACAAAACGTCTCCAAACTAAGCGAACTTTCCAATGCACAATATCTTGCGTTCAAAAAGAGAATCGAATATATGAACTTACCTTTAGCCATTTTAAGTGGTGCCAATGCCGGTGCCATTTTTTTCCTAGAAGACTATTCATTCGGGCACTATGTCAATATAGGTTGCGGTGTGGCTTCTTTAGTCATTGCCGGTGTCCTTTCATACGACTGGTGTTCCGGTACATACAAGAAAATGGGCAAAGATCTCTCATTCCACCGTGATTGTGAGAATCTCAAGGAACAAATCCAAGGCGTGCTTTCACTCGACCGTAGTGAACGCAAAATGGATGGTACTCATTTCTTACAACAAAAATTCGCAGAATACAAAGAACTCGTAGCCAATCACTCTTTAATTGAAAAATTCAATGGAAATGTGTCTTTAGCCACGGATCAAGTAGAAGATATGCAGACTTTCTTATATGACCATTGGAACATTATTTACAGGCCTACTTTAAGACGGTTCAAAAAGAAAAACAGCGAATTATTGGACACTGTACAAAAGGCCGGGGAATCGGTTCAAACCATAATCGAACCCGTCGTAGAACCAGTCGTGGATACAGCCCAAGCCAGTTGCAATTGGTTATTGTACCCATTTTCAAAAAAGTCCCAAGAAGAAGAAGGCGGCGATTTAGAAGAAAACAAAAACGACACTGAATCCAGTAGTCCAATAAAAAAAGAAGCCGCTATAGAAATAACCGATATTTACAATGGCGTAAAAAGCATTCCACAGGAATTCAAAAAATTCAACATGGCCTTTGTAGGAAAAAAATAAATCCTCCATTAACATAATGAAAAAATACACTTTTTTTTATTATGCTTTTTTTCTACCAATCATCGCCACCGTAGAAACATGATATAAATTTACGACTAAACACACCGCATTTTTTCCTCTTTTTTTCATCCATGTCGTGATTGTCAGTCCATTGCGCAGGAACAGGGCGATAACTATACGCTACTGCTTGTTTCGGCGTTTGGATCCGTACTCCGGTCTTTTTTCCCATCCATAGCATATTCATCGGATCATTTTTCACTTGAACCACCGATGCAAATCCATATTCTTGTACAGTGCGTTTCATATTATGTTGATAATAATCGAAAATATGCGGTTCGGTCGATTCAAATGCCCATTTTCGAAAAGGGCTGGTTCGCAATCGCCGCCGCAAATCATACGGATTCAAATCCAAAATAGCCAATACACCACCCACTTTCAATAACCGATGGGCTTCTTTCAATATTTCCAATTGGTTCCAATAAGGCACTTCGTGAAACAAAAATTGGCAAGTAATCACATCAAAACTCGCATCGGCCAATGGTACATTTTCTACATTGGCATGTAAAAAGCGCAAGGAATTCTCGGTCATATCCGAATCGTATAAAGCCACGGCCAAAAAATAGGGGCTTAGTTCTAATCCCAAAATAGAAGCCTCTGGAAACCCACGTTGAATGAATTTCGTGGATATACCTGTAGAAGAACCCATATCCATTATTGTTTGTACAGGTATATCGGGATTATGGTGTTTCCAATACTTTTGGATGGATTCCGTAGCATTATTTCGCATGTATTGTTCGGCCACAATGGGATCTACTTTAGGCCAATATTGAGAGGATATACTCAAGGTTGCTGCTTGGACTTCCAATGCCGCTTTCCATTCTAAATTGCCCTGATTATAACCGTGGAATCTCTGTGTATAATAATCCGGGTATTCCATAGAAGGATCCTCGTATTTTTCCTTGTACGATTCCAATAGATCCAGGCGATTTTCGTATTCTTGAGTCAAATCAGTCCATGGTATACCGGATTTCTCCGCGCGTTTAATAAACCATTGACGTACTGTCGTTTTCAAATTTTCATTCATAAATTTCCATAACGGTGGTGGGGTTGTACCACTACCACCAATATGCCAGGTCAATCCTGTAGAAAAATGGCATAATAAGGTGATAATACCGCTAATCTTGACTCGGTTCATATTGTATTCTTTTTGTATGAAAATACTGTTTATGTGCTTTTTTTTTCTATACTTTCGGTTCGGGAAAGCATCCGGTCAATTCCATTTGTTCTTCGGGTTTGTAAATCGAAAAGACTTTCGGTTGATAACAAGCCGGGGTTTGACTGAAAAATAGGCCGCGTTCGCATATTGGGTATTCATTGACCAAAATGTTTTTCTTTTTAAAACAGAAATTCCCCGTAAAAAGGCGTTCGCATATGTATTCCACATACGGTCCGGTGAAATTACATGGTGGTTTTCCTTCGCGGAATTTCGGTACTAAAAACTCAATGAGTGGTTCGGTCAAATATTCGTTCAGTACATCGTTATTGATCCAGAACATATTACCCGCATTGAAATCACTCCAGGATTCTTCTACATGGGGAAACGTTTTGCATATATGGCGTATACCGAGTAAATTGTATTTGTACTCCGAATCGATTGTTTTCGGTACGCAACATTTTTGCGCCTGAACACAGCCTATATTGTCGACTCTTTGGAACAATTGCTGTAAAATAAGCAAATTGTCGTAATCGGTAATGGGGCCCAGTAATTCTTGTCTCCAATTGTATAATTTATCCCGTGTATTGCCGGTTATTTTGGTATGCATCTTCAAAATGAAATCCGTGGGAATGTTATGTTTACGGATATACTGTACAGAAATGATGAATGGGAGCACATCCACTCCTCGATTTTCTACGGGAATTACAATGGCGTCTGTGTATTGTTTTTTAATCGTGGTTTCAATTGGATGATCAATAGGAATGGTCACTAGAATGTGAACTCGAGAGAAAACGCGTTTGACATTATTAATATACGTCGTCATTTCGTCCCATAAATTGGTTTTGAATAAGTGTAGTAAAATACTAATGTTGGTCGTGTCATTAATGGGCGTTTTTTTGCAAATTCGATTTTCGTGTTTCCCGTTATTAATATAGTGATAATAGGCTTCTGGAGCATTCAAATGCCTCAGATCGGGATTTTGTTCTAAATAGTATTGATAATCGAAGAAATCCATTTTTTGTGTTGTGGAGAGAAAGATAATAGATAAATACTGTAGAATAAATATACCTAAGTTAATTTGTTTACTGGATATATAATTATTATGCTTCTATAACCCATAATAATTATTATCGACCCACGAGTTTACATGATTTTGCGAAAGAAGAATAAAGACGCAATAATGACTAAAATACATGAATATACATAACTAATATAAGGCCATCTATGCCAATTCTCAAATGCAATATTCTCCGGTGGGTCTTCTTTGACACTTTCTAAATAGAATGAAAAATCCTGTGCTGCTCCGATTCCAATCAAAATGGATAATAAAAATATACTTGCTCCGACCAATTTTGTGACCCATCTTATTTTGTTATTTTTGAAACTGTTACTAAAACCGATTATTGCTATTGCTAACGAAGAACTCAAAAACATGTTACGCTGTCCTGAGATCATACCATTGTAGACGGATTGTGGGTTAATGGAATAGGTCATATTCTACTATATGATTTATGTATATTTTTTTATAGATTCTTGTACAGTATATGTACTACCCAGTTGATCCCAGTACATAAAAATATGCCCGTAATTTCGTTTCATTTTGGTATGGTGAATACGATGGTCTTGTGGCGTACCGATGCCCAAATAATGGGCTAAACAATCCCAAGGATGGTCGACTTCACTATGAATCAATGTCAGCATATTGGCATAAATCGTACCAAATACCATATACGACCAAACATTTGTATGTACTAATCGAGATGTACTCCATAATGGTATCAAGATCATAAAAAAAGTGTCGCCGATGGAACCGTCAAATGCGTCCAATAATATAGGATGTATGTGACGATGGTGAGATTGATGAAGTCGTCTATAAAGTGGAGAATAGATGTGTTCTACTCTATGCATGATATACTGTAGAAAATCCTGGATTAGTAATTGTAATGCCACGTGGGTCCATTGTATTCCACCTACGGGCGAATAATAGGAACTGGGCATCGAACCGGAGATCCAATAAATGGACAAATACGAACCCAATACCAGGAATCCTTCTGGTTGGAAGGCGTACTGGATTATAGAGTCTCGGTATTTTTTTGTCCATTGGAATCGATTGTAGAAAGTGTAATATCCTACAGTAACGATCTGGCCTATTGCTACTGATGTTAGTCCTAAACACAATCCAGTAAAATGGTTTGCTAATGTTTCATATTGAGAGAAAAAGAGTGGAAAGGCTAATGAGCACCCCCAATATATGGGTGTCCAAGTAAAGAATTCGCGGAATCGGGACAACATATGGATGGTTATAGTACTGTAGAAATGGGTGATTCTATTTTGGACGGATGGAAAAAATTGAATCCATCATAAATCATGAATTGGCGAATATTTTTTCTACAGGTATACCTATTTGTTTTTTCTAATCCCGCCATTCCATACACAAAATAAAATACATTGTGTAAAAAAGAATATAAAGAACTTCGGTTTATTATTGTTATAATAAAAAAATGCCATCCAGGTGCCTA
>Ga0209534_10003235_pt1 | contig 15624 bp, 10 predicted proteins | sample COG_07_FD_184751 | JGI IMG/M metagenome (GOLD analysis project Ga0209534, IMG submission 184751) | Pelagic Microbial community sample from North Sea - COGITO 998_met_07 (SPAdes) (version 2) | ecosystem: Environmental > Aquatic > Marine > Neritic zone/Coastal water | place: Helgoland, sampling...
TCTTAACATTTGTGTTAAATCACTATCATATAATTCTCTTCCATAATCTAATTTTTTAGTTTGATTTGTTAGTACCCATTTATAACCAAATAATATATTTGAATTTTCATCATAATAGTCGCCATATTTAATATTAGCAGGAATATCAGTATTGTCTAATAATACATATGTATCACCATATTGTTTAACTAATTTACTATCCATTAATATATTTTGAGTATTAAAATCTGTTTTAGAATTTAATATATATGAAGTATCAACAGAACCATCATTAATAATAGTATTATCTTTAAAGAAATTCGCTACCTTACTACTTACAGTATCTCCTGCTAATTTTCTAGATTCGTCATAATTAATTGTCCAATAATTGTTACCAGTTGTATTTAATATATAATCATCATAATTAAATTTAAAATCTTTGATTAATGTAATAAATGTAGGCAAAACTTGTGTAGCACCATTAATAAGGTCTATATTTGGAACATGTGATATATCTGCCGCTTTTGTTATATTATCTTGTATATCTGGTACATCAGTACTATAAATAAGTTTATAATTAATACTATCAATTGTTACATAAAAATCACCGGCTGTGTATGAGGTGTCAGTTGCTTCTACTTGCTCCCAGTTATAATTTACAAAATTATTGTCACTATAATATATTTTCCCATCCAACCCAGGAATGGCTTTGTATGTGTCATTGACATAACTTAGTAGTAATTCTGTTTGAGCATTTATTGATAAAACATTTGATAAATCTCTACCAACTGTAGGTCTAACAGGTGAACCAGTATCAGTCCATTTAATTGGAGTTATTTCAGGATAAAAATATTTAGAATTTCTAGTATCATTTTTATTCATTTTAACCCATATTTGTCCGGGTTTAGTTTGTAATGAGTCTTTTGTTTTTATAGCATTTAATCGAATATTTCTAACCTCTGTTTGATGGTCTTTTAAATATTTATTATGTTCATCTGTACTTCTTGAAACCATCCATACAGTTCTACCTACTTTATAATAATCGCCATATTCAAATGTTATTTGATTAGTACCGTCAATTTTTGTTGGAATATCACTCGTAGTAGACTCTCCAACATTTAAAATAAATTTTTTTCCTAATTTTGTAATATCAATAGCGCCTGTTCCATCTGCCTCATATTGATAAGCATTTGAATGACTCATATTATTAACAACCGAATCTACTATATGATATCTTGGGTATAATTGATGATAATAAATAAATTTTGTAGAATCTTCAGCAACATTAGTAGTATAATTTGCTTCTGTTGGTATATAATAATAATTGTAAGTATTAGTTGTAGTAGTTTTATTTGTGGTTATTTTAACATAACTATAAATATTTAATTTATTAGGAGATAACCCTATTTCTCTACTAGTTTCTATGCCATCTGTCCAAAGAGATGCTTTAGGTGTAGTTGTAGTTGTAGGCAATGTAAATCCTGTGAAACTTCTATTACTTGCATCATCGTAATTTCCAGAACCAACAGCAGAATTTATTTGAGCAATGATACTTTCAGGGGCGGGTGTTGCATCATCTTGAGTTAAATCAATTGATTCAATTTCATATCCATATAATGGTTTGTCTGTACCATATAATGTCCATTTTTTACCCGAAGGAGCAATTGTTTTAGTAGTAAATAATTCAATTAAATCAATAACTTTCTGGTCTTCAGCAGAAACAGTAGTATCATTAGTAACAGCATCATTAACTCGAGTGATAGTAGCATTAATTTCTGCAGTTAAATCCCGAATATTAGTTTCATCATCTATTAAATTATTAGTGCGGTTAGGAAATAAATATCTATTCATTCTTTCATCATCTTGATCCATTTCAACCCATATTTGACCAACAGTATTACTAGTATCTCTCATTTTTATAGATTTTCTATGTATTTCTTTTAATCTATCGCTATTTTTATCTTTTGCCTTATTTTTATTTATAGATTCAAGAGCAGTTATTCTATTTCCATATGTAGATATAGAATCACTTTCACCAACAGAATTGAATGTTCTGCGTTCCTCAACTCCTGGTAAAGACATCACATAATCTTCAATATAGTTATCGTACGAAGACATTACTCGAATATTATCTAATATATATATATATAATTTTATTTAATAAATAAAAAAAAATGATTTTAATATTTTAAATAAATTATTATATAAAATAATGATTTATACAACAAACACAGATTTCTTTAATACATACAATAATAATGAAGAATGTATTAAAATTCCAAATAGTAGTAAAAAAAATGTAAAAAAAAATAAAGAAGTTAATCATAAAAAATTGGATTTAAGAAAAAAAGACGGTATCCATTCTCATAAAAATATGAGAAAACAAAATAAAGATTGGAAAGATTTTAATCAATCACTAAATTTTAAATAATGTATTTATGTAATAGATTCTATTTTTTCATGACAAATAGATTTTTAAATTCATAATATAAAAAATTATTTATTTTTTATATAAAAAAAATACCCCCTGAGAGGATTGAACTCTCAACCTTTGGCTTAGAAGGCCAACGCTCTATCCAATTGAGCTAAGGGGGCAATAAAATAAATAGTTTTTTGAAAACTATTTTAATATATTAAATTAAATATAAATCGCTTTTAAAATTGCTGGGTGTTAATTATACAATTAACTTGGTTTTATTTAGATATTATTAAAATTGCTGGGTGTTAATTTTACAATTAACTTGGTTTTATTTAGATATTATTAAAATTGCTGGGTGTTAATTATACAATTAACTTGGTTTTATTTAGATATTATTAAAATTGCTGGATGTTAATTTTACAATTAACTTTAATTATAATTTTTTTTATTATAAAAAAATAAATGCTCTCAGGGAGACTCGAACTCCCAATCTTTGGCTCATAAGACCAACGCTTTAACCGATTAAGCTATGAGAGCATGTGATACAATTTCTTCACAACTATATATATAGATTAATTCTTATATACTTTTAATTTAAGTTATATAAATATAAATTCATTATATATATTTATATAAGAACCTCAAATGCCTAGAAAAAAAAGAGTTCAAACAATAACAGATGAAAAAAAACAAAAAAAAAATATAATGAATACAATGATAAATGATAATAACGAAGATCATATAATATTACAACTCCCTATTAATAAAAACAATATTAATAATATAAAAAAAATTGATAATTATAGTATAGACCCAATACCATATGATTATAAAGAATGTTATTTTTATTCTGATAATAAAATTATAGACCCGTCATTTGATAATTTAAATATAAATAAACACGATAATATTATATATTATAATAATAACGAAAAAGTTGATAAAATAAATAAAAATATTGAAAATAAAAGTTGTTGTTTTTGGTGTATTCACTCAATTGAATATGTTTCATATGGGATGCCAATATCCCATGATTTTCTTACAAATACTTATTCATGTCATGGGTCTTTTTGCTCCTTAGAATGTGCAAATGCATATAATTTTTCTATAAATTCTGGTTCTGATAAAGTTTGGGAAATAAATAGTCTTATTCAAATGATGGCAAAGTTATATAATTTAAATATACCTATTAGACCAGCACCATCGAGATATTTATTAAATATATTTAATGGTGGTACAATGTCAATTGAAGAATATAGAGAATCGCATAAAACAAGTGATACATCTTATATTTTAAATTTACCACCAATAGTAAGTATTATATCAAGTTATGAAAAAATAAACACATCATATATTAAATCGTTAACAGAAAATATTAAGAAAAATGATATAGCACAACATTTATCACTCAAAGAAGGAGTAAAAAAAACTGATATATTTAAAAATAAAAATTGATTTATATTTTTTAAATATATCATTTCAAATGAAAGTATATTTTACAGACTACAAAGTTTCAACAATTACTTGTAATGCTAATATTGGTAATGATATTGATATTGATTTATCAATATTATATGAACACATAACTCCAAGTGAAGAAAATAATAATATTATATGGATACAAAATTTAAGAAATAATTCTCAATTTACAAAAGGAACATATCCAAAAAAAATTAGAAAATCAAAAAAGAAAAATAAAAAAAAAAATAGATTTGATAACCAAATAACAATTATATTTAAAATTGATATTAATTATATGCCAAATATTAAAATATTCAAAAATGGTAATATACAACTTACTGGAATAAAAAAAACAAAAGATACAGATTATATAGCACATCACATTATAAATAAAATTAAAGATATTTATAATAATATTGATAAAAACATAGACAAAAATAATAAGAATAATTTCATTAGTTCTTTAGAATATTTAAACTTTAAAATTAGAATGATTAATACAGATTTTAAAACATATACCGATGATAAATTTAAAAATAAATTTATAATTAGAAGAAAAGAATTACATAATATTTTGATAAGTAATAAATATAATAATAAAAGTAGTTTTCAACCAGGGATATATCAAGGTGTAAAATTGGAATATTATTATAATAAAAATAAGGATGGTAAATGTATCTGCGAATTTCATTCATTCAATAAAAAAAATATTAGTACAGATTGTAAAAAAGTAACAGTTGCTATATTTGAAAGTGGAAGTGTTTTAATTACTGGAGGAATTACATTTGAACAAGTTCAAAAAGCATATGAATATATTACATCAATTATCCGAGAAAATTCAGAAACTATTTATAAACCCAAATTAAATATTATAACATAATACATTATATTTTTCAGGATTTATAAAATTATATTTTACGGGTTTTGGATTATTTCCAGGTCTATAAGAACTTGGAATATGATTTTTTGCATAAAATTGTTCCGCATATTTTTCAGCAGTTGGTTCGACATATGAGAACATTTTTTCAGAATTTATTTCATTATTTATGAAACTATAACTACTCATTGTATAAATTTATTTCTATTTATCTAATTAATAACATTATTTTATTTTAGTTATATTCTTTATACATATCATTTCCTACTTTTTTTGAAGCATCTTCAAAAGTCATTGCATTATTAATTATTTTTTCTCTTAAATCTAACATATAATATAATGTATCCATATTTATATCTTTTTTCAATGACATATCAGATAAAAAAGGATATCTTTCAATGAAAAATGTATAATTTCTTTCAAAATCCTTCTTATTATCATCGCTTATATTATCAATATTTTCTATATTATATTTTTCTCTCACTTCTTTTATTATTTCTAAAAGTTTATTATTTGTATATCCATCTTTCACAAAATCAACATTTGCCTTATCTCTTTTATTTTTCATTTTAATATAAAATAATATTTTATTTTTTTTTATATAATTTCAATCCAATTTTCTGGAAATAAATCTTTTAATTTATTCTCTTTATTAGCTGGTCCAAACCATTTTTTTGGATATAAGATATGCTTTGATTTTGAAAAATATGCACCAAACCATGAAAATGTACTATTTGCTATTATAATATTATCACAATTTGATATTAAAAGCATTTGTTCATAATTTTTGATATCATTTGATATTTTTATAAAATCGTATTTATTATTATTATTTTTCAAATCTATTATATATTTATTAACTATATCATCATCGCACTTTTGACAAAAATATAATATTTGATATTCATTTGTATTATAATTAATTAATTCATCTATCTTTTTTAATGCTTTATTATAATAATCAATACTCAATATTGCGTGAAAATTTTGTAAATAATAATAATCACCGATTCTAAAATGAATCCCTATTGTCTTTTTAGTAAAATATTCATTATATTTATTTCGAATATTATTCTTTTTTATTTCAATATTCAATAAATTATTAATTTTATCATAATGTTTTTTAAAATATTTATCACTTTGAAAAAATCCATTTATATATATATCTTTTTCTTTATTAAAAATAATCTCATCATAATGAAATTTTTTTTCATTATATAAATTATTATTATCTTCTAATATTTTTTCATTTGATATATTTGTTTTATTATTTAATTCTGATAAAAAATTATCAAAATAAGTTATATTATCACCAAAAATGGTATTATTATTATTTTTTATACATATTCTATAATCTAAATTGTGTTCTAATGATAAACTAATACCGTTAAATATTTGAAATAATTGATTTCCTAATTGTGATCTTAATACTATATATATCATTAAATCTATATAAATAGATATTGTTTAAATAATAATTATGAAACATATTTGGATTAATATTGATAAAAATGAAAAGAGAAAAGCATTTATGTACAAACAATTCAATGACAATAATATTGAAAATATAAGAGTATCTGCTATAACGCCTTTAATGTTTGATAAAGTTTTACACGATAATCACGCTAGACCATTAACATGCAAGTATCCTGGTTGTATTACTTGCGATTATGAATTTGCATGTTTATGTAGTCATATTAAAGCAATGCAAGAATGTTTAAAATATGATGACGAATATTTTGTTATTATGGAAGATGATATTACTCTACCATTTTTAATTGATTATAATAAATTAATAAATACAACAGAAAAAAAATTTGATATACTTCAATTACTAATATTATATAATAATACCATTGAAAGTCTTAATAATATTTTTAAAGAAAAAAATATTTTATTTATTAAATGGCAATATCTATTACCATCAACAGGAATGTATATTATTTCTAGAAAATCAGCAGAAAAATTAGTTACTATGTATTTTAATGAAAATAAATACGATTTTAGTAAATTTGATGGTCAAATTGTTGCAGATGTATTATTATATAAATCTGTTAATACTATTTGTTCTACTATTCCATATTGCTATCCCAATATTGATATGGGTAGTGAAATACACCCAGATCATCTTTTATCACATCAAAAAGCAGTAGATAGTATTAAAAAAGTAATTAATGAATATAATAAATATCCATTTGTCTTAAAAAGAATTATTTGACTCCAATATCATCAGTTTTTTGCAATCCATATCTTTCATCAAAAAAATATGTAGCAATTAATTCCTTTCTTTTTGTGCGTAATTTTTTACATACTTCTAAAGAACTATAAGTATCGTGTAACCAAGAATTAAATAAATCATTATAATAATCTGGACATTCTAGCATATATGGGTATGAATTAACATCAGAACATGCCAACATAACTGCTTCTTCGGCTAAACCAATTATATGTGAGAAATGTTTAGTTATACAATCTCTACATCTTTTATTTTTATTTGCCAAATGTTCTTCTAATAATATAGATTGTTTAATGATTTGACGCATATTATATTTAGGGTCACTTACTGGATCTATTGAATCACAACCATTTTTTTTACATGATTCACCGTTATCTTTTTCTGTAAATTCATAATTTTCTTCGCCTAATAAATTATTATAGAATTCTTCCTTATTTAACAAACCGTTATTTTTTTTAGTATCAACATATCTATAATATATTAGTACAATAAATATAGTAATTATTAATATCAATATTAATATATATTCATTTTCCATTATCTTTTAATATAATATCTCTATATAAATATAACAATATAATAATATAGTACTTAAAAAAAAATATTTTATCCTATTTTATTAGGAACTAAAATAATATGTTGGGAGGTAGTAATTGTAAAATAGGTGGTAACAAAACAAGTTATAGAAAAACAGGCGGAGAATCTTGTACTAGTAGAGTAAATGGGGGTGCTAAAAGAAAATCTAAAAAGGTTGTTCGAAAAAAAGTACGACGACGAGGTGGTAGTCCATGTAGTTATGCTTCTGTTGATGCCCCTACAACTTTACTACCTGAAGCTGATTTTCGGGAACCAGTGCATGAGCCATTTACTGGGGGTGCTAAAAAAAGAAAATCTAAAAAAACTAGAAAAGCTGGTCCATATGCTAAATTTGTCAAAAAAAATTTTGCGTCTGTACAAAAGAAAAATCCGAAATTTAAAGCAACTGATTGCATTAAAGAAATAGCAAAAATGTGGAAAGCGCAAAAAAAATAGAAAAATTATTTAAAAAAAAATGATAGTTTATTTTTATAGAATCATTTAATTTATAATGAATGAGGAAAGATTTAATAATTTAGATAGTATTGTTCAAAATGTTATTTTGAACTTCACAAATAGAGCAGAAATAGGTTTTGAAAAATATAAAAAAAATATGGATAGAAATGATTTAACTATTGTAGAATGGATTGATCATTCTATAGAAGAAAAAATGGATGATATTATTTATATGCAAAAAATTAAATCGGAATTACTTAAACATAATATCTCAAATATTAAATCCTAAATTAGTAAGTATTCGTTCAACTGAACTATATTTATCTATTAAATTATCTATTTTTTGATTTAAATTATTAATATTTTCTATATGCATATTTTCAAATATTATATCATTGTGATATTGACTCAAAATGTTTTGTATATTATATATATTATTATTTAACACTGTTGTTTCTTTTGTAAAATATTTTGATAATTTAATATAATTGTCATTTAATGTTAATGATTTATAATAATCATTTATATTGGAATTTAATTTAGAAGAATTGTATTGTTCGTTATATTTATTAAATAAATCATTATCAACATTAATATCAATATCTTTTGTTATTACATTGCCATTTATTATTAAATTTTCATTATATATATTATCTATGATATATTTATTTTTTTCTCCTTGATAAATATTGTCTAGAGATAAGTTTTCAATCTTATTATTTATAATATTATTTGTATCAACTATATAATTTGATAAATTTATATTATTGATTATTCTACTATTTTCTATATTTAATATATAATTTGACATGGTTTCCTCAACACCTTTTGCTATTCTATTATTTAAATAATCACTATCTGCTATATTATGATTTGTTAATTCATTATAATATAAGTTACTATAAATAGTACGCATATTATTATCAATATTTAAATTAATATCCTGCGATATTATATTACCATTTACTATGAAATCATCATTATAGATATTTTTAACTATAAATTTATTTGTATCACCTTGTATTACATTATCTAATGATATAGTCTTTATTTTTGCATCTACTGTTTCATTTATTATAACCAACCAATTTGATAAATTATTATCTATTATACTTCTAATTCTATTTTCTAAATATTCATTATCCCCAGATATTATATTTGATAATCCTTTATTATATTCATTATTGTAATATTCTTGTAAATCCTGTTCAATATTTACATCAATATCTTTTGTAATTATATTTCCATTTATAACTAAATTCTCATTATATATATTACTAATTATAAATTTATTTATATTCCCTTGCTGTATATCATCTAATGTTAAATTATTTATTTTATCACTTAATAATTTATTAATATCGTTTACATATTTTTGTGTAGAATCATTTATCAAAGTATCTATTTTTATTTCTAAATTTGAATTGTTTCCAATTGTTGGTTCGTCAATAATGATATTTCTTAATATATTTGATATATTACCATATGTATCCCTTTCATCGTGAAATGGATTAATAAATATATTACTGTAATATAAATCTGTATAATAATCCGTATCAAATTCGAGCAAATCTATACTTTTTGCTTTTAAATTTCCTAATATAATTAAATCATCGTTATAAATGTTATTAATTATGTATTTATTACTTGTTCCCTGTTCTACTCTGTCTAGTTGATGTAATCCCATTACGTGTTTGATATTATTGACATTAGTCAAGATATCAGTAAATTGCGCATTTGATAATAATAAATTTGAATTTTTATAAAAATCATAAAGTCTTTCTTCTGTATAAAATAAATTAGAACCTTCATTTAATTCTGATGTTGTTTTATCATTTAAATTAATATTTGTAATTCTTTCACCATTACCAATAAATTCTGTACATCTTATTTCTCCGTCAATATCAATATTTTTTTCTATATTAATTTTATTTCCGATAAATCCATTCTTATTAATTATTAATACATCTTCATAATTATTTGATATTTTTAGAACATCTCCTTCATCCATTTGTTGAATATGTATTGAATCATTTATACCATAATTGATTATATTAATACAATCAGAATTATATAATGATTCATTTATAATTGTTGCATTATTACTTAATATTGTATTATGTGATTTTAATGTTCCTTCTATTTCTAAATTGTCATCATATTTATTACTATTAATATATTTATTATATAATCCTTGATTTATTTTATCTAAACTAATATTTGCAACATTAATATCTAGTAAATTAGATATATCTAAATTAGAATTAAAAATATCTGTTAAATTTTCCTCTAATATTATTATTCTATTTATATTATTAGCAATTAGTTCATTTATTATATTTGAATTATTATTTAATCTTATTATATTAGAATCATTATCTATACTTGTTATAAAATCAATATTATCTATTTTATCAATTAATATATTACTTGTTTCATTAATTTTATCACTGAATTGTTTTATTAATGTATCATCTATATTTGCTATTAAATCTAAATTATTTATATAATTAACTAAATTATTAGATGTTGTTGTAATTTTTGTTTCAAAAATATTTGAAACTTCATTATCTATATTTAATATGATATCGTAACTATTTATATAATCTATTAATTCATTTGATGTTATTATAATTTTATTTAAAAGAATATTTGATACTTCATTGTCAATATTAACAATTAAATCATAGTTACTTATATAATCTATTACATAATTTGATATTAAATCTATTTTATTATTTAAAATATTTGAACTTTCTAATAATTCAATTATATTATTAGAATTATTAATTATTATTTCATTTGTGTTAATTAATTCTATTATCATATTCGAATTATCATTTATTTTAATATCTAAATTATCAACAATATTTGATAATTCAATTTTATTATTATTAATTATTATTTCATTACTATTAATATAATCTATTATCATATTTGAATTATCACGAATTTTAACATTTAAATTATCAACAATATTAGATAATTCTAATATATTATCTGAATTATTAATTATTATTTCATTACTATTAATATAATTTATTATCATATTCGAATTATCATTTATTTTAATATTTAAATCATCAACAATATCAAATATTTCAATTATATTATTTGAATTATTTATTATTACATCATATTCATTGATATAATTTATTAAACTATTAGAAGATATATCAATTTTATTTTGAATATTATTTAATATAGTAATATCAATATTTCCAATTATATCATAATTATTTATATATGTTATAATATTATTTGAAGATTCATATATTTTTTGTGTTAATTCATTAGATATAACATCCTCTATATTTAGAATTATTTCATAATTATTTATATAATCAATTAAATTATTCGAAGTTATAGAAATATTAGTTTCAATTAAGTTTGAAATATTATTAATACCACTTATAATTTCATTACTATTATTTAATAATACATTATTTATATAATTACATGTTAATATTATATTATTAGAATTTTCAAGCATTTTAATATTAAAAATATTTGATGCACTGTATAATTCAATTATATGAATATTATTATCAATAGTTCTTAAAAATTCTAAATTATCAATAATATTTATTATATCATTTGATGTATTATATATAGTACTATTTAAATTATTTGATATATTATTTATTAATATATTTTCGTTATTAAGTTTAGTAATTAATTCATTTGATGTATTATTTATTTCATTTATTAACAAATTTGAAACTTCATCATCTATATTTATAATAAAGTCATAATTATTAATATAATCTAATATATAATTTGTTGTAATACCTATTTTGTTATCAAGCAAATCATATTTTTCATATAAACTTAATATATTACAATCATTATCAATATTTGTATTAATTTGCAAATTATTTATATAATCTATCAGACTATTAGAACTATTTTCAATTTCATCTTCTAATCTATTTATTATTGTATCATCTATATTAACAATTAAGTCATAATTATTTACATAGTTTATTAAATTATTTGAAACATTTAATAAACTAAATATTACATCATTTACTCTTGTATTAGTTAATATTTGATTATATTGATTAATATCATTTATTTTATAATCAAGTTTATCAATTTCATCAACAAATAAATTTGAATTAGTTAAAATATTATCGACTAATATATCTGACGATATTTGTAAATTATTTATATCATTAAATATATTATTAAAATATTCATTATTACAAGTATTAATATTATTTATATAATTTATAATTTCATTAGATGTAATATCAATATTACTGAAAACAATATTTGAAACAATATTATCTACATTCAATTCAAAATTATAATTATGGATATAATCTAATAAAGAATTTGAAGATATCTTTATTTTATTTGATAATTGATCTACAGATTCATATATATTTAATATATTTACGTTATTATTTATATCAACTTCGTAATTATGGATATAATCTATTAAATTGTTTGAAGTAATTAATATTTGTTCTTGAATCTCTGTTATAACAATATTATCAATATTTGCTATAAACTCATAATTATTCATATAATCTATTAAATTGTTTGAAGTATCAATTATTTTATTTGCTAATTCGTTTGATAATATTATTCCTCCAGCATTTATATTATTATTACTTACAAAGTCTATCAAACTATTTGAAGTTATTTCAATATCATTATTAAATTTATTTATAATATCAATTATATCTTTACTAATTATGTTACTATTATCACCAATTATTATTTCTAAATTTTCAATATTTGATATCAAAATATTTGATAATAACTCTATTTTATTATTAAGAATATTAGATGCTTCGTATAAATAAATAATATTACTATCTTCATGTAAATCTTCTAATAAATCTAAACTATTTATATATTCCACTATATTATTTGAACTTAATATTATTTTATTATCAAGTTGTTCGAATATTAAACTATCAATATTTCCAACTAAATCATAATTATTTATAAAATTTATTATATTATTTGATGTGTCATTGATTTGCGTATTTAAAGTATTTATAATTGCGTCATCCAAATTATTAATCAAATCAATATTATTTACATAATCTATCAAACTATTTGATGTATTATTTATTTTATCATCTAAATAATTACTACCTGATTGTAATTTAATAATTTCATTACTATTTTCAATTATTTTATAAAATGTATTAATATAATTAATAATATTATTGCTATTTGATATCAATTTATAATCAAAAATATTTGAATTTTCATTTATTATATTAACTGTTATTTCTTTTTCTTCTAATATTCTTTCTATTATTATATTTGATGTTATATCAAGTTTATTTAATAAATTATTAGAATCATTTACTCTATTATCATATATATTATTTAAATTCGTACTTATTATATTACTTAAACTATTAATGTTTGATGTTAAATTATTTGAACTTTCATTTATTCTTTCATTTAATTCTATTGTTATTAAATCATTGATATTTGCAACTAAATCTAAATTATCTATATAATTTATTATATTATTTGAATTATCTGCTAATTTATTATCTAATAAATCGTATCGTTCATATAAATTTAATATATTTACATTACAGTCTATATTATGTTCGTAATTATGTATATAATTTATTAAACTATTTGATGTATTATTAATTTCATCTATAATCGAATCATTTATATTTACATTTATTTTATATTCATTTATATATTCGATTAAATTATTTGATAAATTTAAAATATTTTCATTTAAATTATTTGATGAAATTTTATCTAAAATATTTATTGAAGTAATATTACTTAAATTAATTATATCTTCAAATAAACTTTTCGAATTTGAACTTATTGAATTTTCAAAATAATTTGATATATTTTCAATATTATTTTCAATTAAATTTGTATTACTATTTATTAATTCGCTAAAATAATTACTACTATATAATATATTATTTGAATTATTTGTTATTTTATTTTCTAAATTAGTTAGAGAAGAATATAAATTATTTATATTACTGTCATTATCTATATCAACAGTTAATTCTAAATTATTTATATATTCTATTATATTATTTGAACTATTTGATACTATATCTCGAACATCATTTATTATAATACTATTAATATTTCCAACAATGTCGTAACTATGTATATAACTTATTAAGTAATCATTACTATCTTCTATTTTTTTATTCAAATTAGAATTAAAATGATTAATTAGTTCATTTGAATTAATTGTAATTTTCTCATTAATATCATTTAATATTTCATTATTAATATTTAATACAAAATCATATTCATTTACATAATTAATTAAATTATTAGATACATTATTTATATTAATTAGTAATTTATTTGAAGTATCATTTAAATCGTTTGATATATCTATATTATTAATATAATTGACTAAATTATTTGATGTATTATCTAAATCATTTATTAAAGTTGACTGAACACCATTTATTTTATTTAATAAAGTATTATTTTGATTTATTAAAATATTATTACTTAATTTCAATTCACTTATAATATTATTTGATGTTATAAGAATTTCATTTATTAAAAAATTTGAAGTGGTATTCAATTCGTTAATATTTACATTATTTTCAATATCTAAATCTTTTATAAATAATACTATTTCATTTGATGTTTCATTTATTGCATTATTTAATTCGGTTGCTAATAAACTATCAATATTTCCAACTAAATCATAATTATTTATAAATTCTATTACTAAATTATTTACAAATTGCACATCTATATTTGAAGATATATCTAATTCATTTACATAATTTATTAAATTATTTGATGATATATTAATATTTTCAATTAAATTATTTGATAAATTATCATTTGCAAAATTATAACTTGTAATATAATTTATTAAATTATTTGATAAACTTTCTATATTATTATCGATTTTACCATCTGTTATTTGAAACGATTCAAATAAACTATCTGTCGTATTATTTATGTCTGTTATTATATTATTTACATAATTTATTAAGTTATTCGAATTTTCTTTAATATAGTAGTTATTTCTGTATATATCTGTTATTAAAGAACTATAAGTTGAATGTATTGTTTGTTCTAAATTATCTTCTATATAACTTATATGACCTATTAAATTATTTGATGTATCTTTAATTTCATTATTTAATTGTACCGCTATAAAACTTTCAATATTTGCTTCTAAATCTAAATTATTTATATAGTCTACTAAATAATTTGATGTATTTTTACTATTTTCATTTATATATTCTATTAAATTATTAGAATTATCTTCCAATATAATATTTAATTCTATATTACAACTTTTCAAATATAATATTTCATTACTATTATTATTTATTAGTAATTCTAAGTTATTTGATACTATATCTAATTCATCGGATATATCAATATTATTTACATAATTTATTAATTCATTTGATGTTACTATTACTAATTCATTTATTTCATTAAAATTTAACAAAATTTTATTATTTGTATAATTTATTAGACTATTTGATGACTCTCGAATATCATGCAAATTACTTGTCTCATCTATAAAATTTATATAATTTATTAGACTATTTGATGATGCTATTATTTTTTCATTTAGTAAATTTGATGCTTCATATAGTTTTTCTATATTACTTACAT
>Ga0209534_10003245_pt1 | contig 15605 bp, 31 predicted proteins | sample COG_07_FD_184751 | JGI IMG/M metagenome (GOLD analysis project Ga0209534, IMG submission 184751) | Pelagic Microbial community sample from North Sea - COGITO 998_met_07 (SPAdes) (version 2) | ecosystem: Environmental > Aquatic > Marine > Neritic zone/Coastal water | place: Helgoland, sampling...
ACAACTGGGGATTGTACTCCAGTAGATAAAGTTTCTGTTACTCTATAATCAACATACATTGTAGTATAATCTTCTGTTGCATCTAAATCATTTGGGTATACTCCATTAAATGCTGCTGGTATGTAGTCTTTTATAAGCTCTGCTATTTCAAAGTTTACTTTTTCGTTTATAGCTGTTGAGGTTAATGTGTATTGTGGACTTCCTAGCCAAGTTGTTTCTGCTGCTCCTACATATATTCTTATCTCAAGCTTTGCGCTTACCAAGTTAGTAGTTGATAGGTTTACGAAGTAAGGACTTCTTACGTTAATTTTACTCATTGTTTAATTTTTTGTGATGTCTTGATTTTGATCTTCTTGTATTACTGTATTTATATATATATCAAACTCTTTTAATATTTCTTCTGGTAAATTATTATAAGCTTTTAAAAAAGGATTAGTAAAGAATAGAGTAGGAGAAATACCTTGTGCAAATATTCTATTCTGTAACCAATACGCTACGCTAGTATAACTAGCAACACTACCATTTTTTCTTTTTAACTTAATATTATTTTTTTCTGCCCAAGTCATTAAACTTTGCATTGGTGGTCTTTTAGATTTATAAGAAAACCTTTCTGCTATACCATCAGCTCCTGTAAATACTGATCTAGTATCTCTACCTTTTTGTTTTCCTTTAGACTTTTTTGTATTTGCTAGGCTAGGGTCTGAACCATAAACACCAGCATCTAAAAACATACCATATTCCTCCATCCAAAATTCCAAATCATAACCATCCTTTCTGTCTATAACCCTAGACTTCAAGCTGTTTAAAAGATTACCACTTGTATTATTCTTTTCTCTTTTTAAGTTATCTCTTGCACCTCTTACAGTTTCTCTTCCTAATAATTGTAAAGCTCTTTGTAAATCCTTTAGCATATAGTCATTTCATTAGGAACTAACACATTAAAAGTAGTTGTAACACCAGCAAGTTTATTTTCAAAACGATCAACAAAAAACTCTATCTGTGGATCGCCTTCTAGTTGGTATTTTTCAACATATAAATCTCCTCTAAGTAATAGCTCTAAAAGTCTATTGGCTACTGCCATTTGTGTATTAAGTACATCTTGTTCATTGCTAGTACCTCTAAAATCTGCTGGTATGCCTTCTGGAAACTCTTTGCTTTCATCTACTATATCCATGCATAATACGGATACTGAAAAGTTCCAGACATTGCCTTGCATTGTAGCTCCTGAAATCATTACATGAGATAATGGAAATATAGTTTGCTTATTTAAATCTACTTCAAATAAATCGCCATAAGTAACTGTATTAACAAAAGCATCTAATTGTAGTGTTTCTCTTATTTTGTTAGATAGGTTATAAAATCCTTGCATATTATTTCATTTTGTTTTTAATCATTCTATTTTCTAATTCTGTTTTTTCTTTTACAAAGGATAAATACATTAAGCATTGATGTAAGGGAAGCTCTGTAACTTCTTTAAATTTTGTAATGCTTCCTTGACTAAGGCAGTATAATTCGCTGTAAGCTCCCCATTTTTTATTGAATCCACTTTGTGCTGAGGTAGACTCTCCAGTTGTTCCTTCAAATAATTCGGAATATAATTCAACAATTCGTTGGTTAAATTGTAAAAAAAAACCATAGCACCCATTACAACATTAAGTGGCATATCTTTCATAACCTCACTATAGACATGGCTACCCTCATAATCTTCAATTATATATTGAGAGCCAAACTTCTTTTTAATTGGTCTAAACATTACAGCCATAGCTTTATGCATATTCCCCCAATCATTTATGTAACTAGTGATGTCTTTATTTTCTCCGTAAGTAATATCATCTAGCTTTGGAATAAATCCGTATGTAGTGCCATATATACTAAACTCAGGAACAAACTTATGTTCTATGTCAAATATTTCTTTTAAGCCTTCTGTTATCTTATCTACCTCTATTGATTTTATTTTAGAAAGCTCATAATCAGATTTAGATAATAAACATTTTAACAGATCATCATTGCTAGGATTTTCTATTAAACAATATTTTTGATAATCTTTTAATTTAATAAATTTAAGAGATGATGGAGTTATCATATAAAGCTTTTAGTATAAACACAAAAAGAGCCATGTTGTATAACACAGCTCTTTTAAAGCAATAACAGCCCTCAACCATCCAAGATTAATGACACTGTTACCTAAGTACATAAACAAAAGCTTTTATCTATGCACTATATTAAATCGTAATCTCCATTCTTATAATCTTCATAATCTTCTTCAAACTTATCTCTTATAATATTCTTACCTTTTTTTAAAGTATGAAATATATTGACAGAGCTAATGTTAGTTTCTTTAGCCATACCTCTGATGCTTAATGGAGTGTCTCTATATACTTCAAATATCTTTTTATCGTACCAATGCCATGTATCTATTTCCTGATCTATCTTATTACATATCTTTCCATAGGCATACTCTTTAATTATATCTTCAGACTTGTAAAGTATTTCATCTACATTTTCTTTAAGGTTTCTATAATTACCTGTATGATTGCTTACATCACAAAACCAAGTTTTATCTGTTATATCATACAAAGTATTAATATCTACTTTGCGTATTTTATTGGCTTGTTTAATGTAGTTTATAAATATCGATCTTAGAATAAAAAACATATAACCTTTGCTAATTTTACCTTTTTTAAACATTCTATTTTGATAGTTATATTTATCTATCTTAATATATGCTTCTTGAACTATATCCTCACTATATAATCCTCCTCCTAAAGCTTGAACCATAGCTACCCACTCTTTATGATATTGGTATATTTTATTAATTAAATTCATATCATTTTAATAAATATTGGAGCAAAGTCTTTTATTGTACTTATCTCTTTTATGTATTCATCTAAATAGATCATAGAGTTATCAAAGTCTAATTGAGTTTCTTCATCTCCAATCTTTAGTAGTATGTTAATGCATTCCCAATAGTTGTAGACTACCTTTTTAGGAAAGCATGTAGTAATACCAATTATAGCATCATCAAAGCCTTCAGCTAAAACCAGAGTTTCATCTTCGCTTAAATATTTTCTTTCATATAGATTAGAAAGGATTTTAAAATCATCATCCTTCTTTGCCATCTTCCTTAAAATTTTTAGTTGCTTTAGTTAAGAACTCATCAATAGCATCTACCCTTAGAGATAGTTTTTCTATAGCTACAAATAGTTGAGCAGATACGTTTTCAAGTATTGCAAATCTTTCTTTAGTAGTGTGTTTCTTTTTATGACTCATACTATAAGTACGAGATATTTAAAAAGCGTGGTCGTGAAGTTTAATAAATGTGATACTGACCTTGATTAGGATTCTGAAGTTGGTATGATACAGCATACCTTAAAGCATCTATTAAGTGATTGAATTTATCTATTGGAGTTTTAGATTTCTTTTCAAGCCAACAGTAGTTGTTTAGTTCTTTAACTAGGTTTAAGCTTTCAGGATCAATCACTAAATCAAAGTCTTGTAATAGACTTATTCCAAAAGTTATAGAGCCTTGACCTTTAATAGCTGGAACTATGTTACAATCTCTTGACAGTTCGCTTATAAGTCGTGGTTCAGCTGAATCAGCTACTATTAAATTATCTTGTGCAAACCTTTGGTTTAGGTGTGCTATTTGTGAAGTGGTTAAATGAGTTTCATAGAAACACTCTTGAACATATATAATTTTATTTTTTTTATCTATGCTAGTTTTTAAAAGCGTTGAAGCATCTGTGGAAAATCCAAAATCTTGACCAGCTACAATAGTGCCTACTTCTTTAAACTCTCCTAGTTTCCAATTAGTAAATATCACACCTTCAGCTTTGTCTAGCCATCCTCCTAACATTTGATGCTTATATTTTTCTGGTCTGTGCTTTTTAATTTCTGCTATTCTATTTAAATAACTTTGAGAGAGGTTTTCTAAATTGTCTTTATAAGTTGTATGCACATAGCAGACATCGTTAGTTTTAACATTGATACCAGCTTGTATTCCTTTGCTTTCAAAAAACCTTTCATATATCCAATGCTCTTTAGTAGTTGGGTTTAGTATAAGTATTATTCTATTATCTCTTCCTTTTTGTCTTACCGATAAATCTATCTTATCAAATATATCTTCATCTACTAATTCCTCTGCTTCATCCATTACCCATGTTGTAATGCCTTGTAATGATTTAAGATTTGCTGTTTGATCTCCTGATGATGTTTTGATTCCTCTAAATAATATCTTGCTTCCTGTGGCTTTATTTACAATCTCATCTTTAGTTGTATAAAAGTTATTTTCATAACCAAGCATCTCAATCTTCTCTTTGAATTCTGGAATGATAGAAATGTTAGCTGATCTTAAAGTATATCTAGTAAATAATACATTATGCCCTGACTCTGTCATTATTAAAAGCAGTAGGCTAGTAGCTACTCCAAATGATTTACCAGAACCTCTACCTCCAGTAAATATAAAATACCTAGTATCTACTTCATCCCAAATTAAGAACTTGTCATTAATCATTTTTCTTAATAGCAGTTATTAAGTCTTTGAAGTTGATTCCTATTCCTTCGCCTGTTGTATTTAAATCCATAGTATCTTTTGGCTTCCCTCTACGATAACTTAGATATAGTTGTACAGCTCTTAAATCTCCATCTTTAATAAGTTGTTTAAGAACTTGCAATACTTCATCCTCATCTATTATTCTATCTAATCTTTCTATTAGTTTTTGCTCTGAAGCTTTAGACTTTCTACCAGCTCCATCTCTTTTACCTCCTCTATTTTCTATTTTCATATTTTTATTAGTTTTGAAAAACTTTGATTAATCAAACATTAAATGCTTGTAAATCTTCTTTTAGCTTCCCATTGTATTTTTTTAGTCTTGCTAGTCATTGACCTTTTAGAAACTAACTTATTGTAGTTTTCTCTTAAAGAGTTTATTTGTTGTTCGTTTTTCATTATGTTATTTTTCTATACTATTAAAGTATTGTCTAGCTCTTTCTAATGTTGGAACAGTTATTATATATCTTTCGTTTTTATATATTTTCCAATCATAATTAAATGGTCTGTATTTTATTGTTTGATCTACCTTTTGAATTATATAATCTTCATATTGATATACTCCAGAATATATTTTTTCTAATAGAATATTATCTGTTTTAGGCTGTGGGTTATATAACTCATTTTCTAATTTTAATATAGCTTCTTCTTTATTCATTAGTTTATTTTTAAATGTTCGTTAGGTAATGGTACATAGACATTAAACCACTCTTTTAAGAACTCTATGCATTTAAAATGATATTGCTCTTGCTCAATGGTAGAATTGTCTGTGCTTGATTTAGGTATCTTAATTACTTCTCCAGTATCATAATGAGTTACCTCCTCGTATAGAAACATAGTCTTATAAAAGTCGTGAGTCTTATGAGCATCCCATATCTCTCCCCACTCATCACTAACTGCATTTATAGTAAGTGGTATTATAACACCGAAGTAGTAAGAGTTCTGCGGATGGCTTCTAAGCTTCTTTCTTTGCTTAACTACTATCTCTATCTCTTTACCTTCAAAGTGTTTAATAGCATTGTTTATTTTACCCTTGTTGTTTACTAGAGTTCCGTTATGTACTTTAGATGGAATAGTTATGCTATTCATTCTCGTATGTTTTTAGTACAGCTTTTAATTCATTTATTATACCTATAACACAAGAGGAGCAAGAGCTAAACTTTTGTTTCTTTCTAAAGACTCTATTGTAAATTGGTAATATTTTTCTTTGTTTATCTGCGTTTAGTATAGTATGCCCTCCAAATGTTTCAAGTTGTATTTTTTTTAAGTAATTATATTCTTCTTCCTTTAAACATTCAGGATTTTGTTTTCTTGGAAATAATTGATTTAGTTTCTCTTGTCTTTGTCGGCATCCACAATCATCGCCAAATGCCCAATGAACTAATTTCTTTATTCCAGTAGCTTTAGTAAATTTTTCTATTTGATCTCCTAAACCTCTAGGCTGTTTGTCTGAACTCATATACTTCTTTTTTTATTATTTGTTTACAATTTTTAATCTTTAATTGTACTGTCTTAGTTCCTTTGCTTAAAGCTTTAGATATTTTCCTAATGCTAGGTATTTCATACATATACAGCTTCATAATTTTCTTATCCTCTTCTGGCATTTTATTAATGCTGTCTTTAACTTTTAACACAATTACCTCTCGTTGTTTAGGAGAAACAGTAATTGGATCAACTACAGTTATGTTTCCAATAATCTTACTAGTTTTTATTCTAGCTTTTTTTACATCATCTAACATTAACCACCTTAGGGTTTTAAAAACATACTTTCTGTTTATTTGTTTTTTAGAATCATATATTTTAGAATCACAAAATGATTTACTCTCTAGTAATTTTACATATAGATTTTGTACAAAGTCTTCAGCATATTTAAACTGATGTTCACTCATGGAATATTTAGCAACGTAATTAACCCAGTAGGTGTGAAGTTTAGCAATGTCAGCAATAGCTTTGTTTTTATTCATAAGACAAGAGTGAGTTTAGCGTTTGGTTCAATTTCTTGAAGCAAAACATTGGTTAGTTTCCACTTTAAATTAAAGGTGCTAGTACGCATTCCTTTAACTTCTATTAGTTCTACGCTATCATCAGCATAGACTACTTTAAAATCTATATAGTAATTACAGATTTTAGTATTATTTACTTTGAGTTCTAATTTGTATTGGGGGATTATTTCTTTTATTTCTCCAGCTCGTTTTCTCCAATCTAATTTCTTGGCAAACTCGCATTCTTTTTTACTGTGGTAGACTCTACCATTGTAAGTTTGTTTAATTGCAGAATACTTGTTTTTCTTTTTAAACATTCACGATTGGTGTATTAACAACAATTGCCCATTTTTTACATTTCGTACATATTCCAGTTTTTTCATCATTAGTAATTACGTTCCATAGGATAGGAGCTTTACAACAATCAGATTGAACATTGTACTTTCTCTTCATTTATTACGAAGTTTTAGCTTAGGGATTCCCCAATGATTATATTCTATTATAAAATCCAGATCAAAACCACACGACTCACAAGTGTAGCTGTATGGTTTATTTGGCTCTTTACAAACAGAGCAGTATTTTATATCTTCCCTAGATAGATTCATTTTGTTTTATTTCTCTGTGGTTTCTGGAACTTTCATCTATTGCTATCTCAAATCGTTCTTCTAAATATTTTCTAAAAAAGGTTAAAACTTTATCAATACTTAATCTTTCGTAAAACTCGCCGTACTGCCCTGAAATTATCCTTTTGAATAGTAGGGTAAGCTCAGACATTTTAAGCATGTAAAACTCCTCACAAATGAGCTGAGAGGCTAACTTCATTTGCTCTTCACTCATTGGGTTTTTAAGATTTAGTATTTCGTTTAGATAAATTAGCCAGTATAATAGTAAACCCTCTGTAAAGTTTTTAGATTGCTCTCTTTGCAGTTTACCGATAGAGTGGGAGTCTTTAGCCATCGCATCGGAAACAGATTTAATCTGTGAAGCATATACCATACAATTAGTCGGAGCGTATTTTTTCATTAATGAATTCTTGGAAGTCTGTTGAATACTTTGATTTTGTATTGGTATTATTTTTTGTGCCATTGTTATTTTGTTTATCAGGAAAGATTCCTTTCCATCCGTTAGCCATTGAATTTTTAATGGATTGTATTGCATGATCTACATTATCCATTTCATTAGGTAGTTTAGATAATGCTGCTTGTTCGCTTTGAGTAGATTTAAATTTAAAATTAAACTCAGTATGTTTATAGATTTTAAACTGTTTCCAAATCTCAATAAATTCATCATTTTGATATGGATATACTATATCTTTATTTTCATTCTCTACCTTCATCTTCATCTTCATCTTCATAGAAGAGCTTTTTTTGGGTTTTGGTTGTTTAGTTGGTCTACCTCCTTTTCTGCCATTAAGTATTTGTTTTTCTACAAATAATCTTCTCTCTTCCGAAATTTTAAAAAGCCTTTCGTTAATCAGGTAATCTCCCTCATCCACAAACTTTTCCTTAACCAACTCTGGAACTTCTTCCCATTCTATTCCGAGAATAAACCCAAGCCTTTTTTTGGGTATTTTATTTTTGCTCCATTGTATAGAAAGTAGCGTAATATACATACCTCTTTCCTCCATTGTTAAATACATAACACCTGTTAAAAAGTCTTGTGGATAAAATTGAAAAGCTGGAGGATTATTATACATATACTACTTCGTTTACTTTGTTCTCGTTATAATATTTATCTGCTAAAACAGATATGTTTTTTCTCTGATCTATTGTCAAATCTTTCCATCGCATCATGACTATATCTCTATAATCAAAATTCTTTAATCCTAGAATATTATTAACTCTTAACCAACACGCTTCTAAATTTCTTCTAAGTATTGGATCAGATTTTAAAACAAACTCAAATGATCTAGTATGATGAAGCACAGTTGCATGATTAACTCCTACATGAAAACCTATATCATATAGAGTAAACAAATTAAGTTCTACTGCTATATGCATATATATTTTCTTTGAATCCATAACAGACCTCTTTCTGCTACCAGACCTTATTTCAACACCACAGATTTCATTAACTGCTGCTATTATATTATTCAAATCTCCATTCATAATATTTGATTTATACTGATTACAATTGACATTAGTATAAGACCTATAAAAGACCATACTAAAGCTTCTTCTTTTTCTTGTTCTTTATTTCTCATAATTAAAAGGGTAAGTCGGTTCTATCTGTTTCTATTGGTTCTGGGTTATTAGGTATCTCATCCATTTTCTCATTCCATTCTGGAGTCTGCTTCATTATATCCTGTAAGAATTGAGGAATGTTTTTATCCATCTTAGTCCAATCAAAATTCTCATTGTAATCAAATGTATAGCTAGGATTAACTTGAGCTGGGCATTCAATACCTTTAGGTAATCCAGAAATACCAGCTATGTTTGCATAAGTCTTTCCATTAGATGCAGAAGTATTATGAACAATTGTGATCATACATGGTTGCCCTAATAAAGTAGAAACATCAAAGTCATCAATCTCTTGTGGAGATAAAGCTTTTCCTCTCCAAGAGTTTATATGCTTCATTATTTTTGCAGTTTCATAAGGAACATGATTGTATTCTATGTTTACTGAATAAGGCTCTTCTCCTTTTTCAGGATTAAATACTGCTAACTCATTAGGTAATTCAAAGTAAACCCAAAGAGAATTTTTCTTTTTTGGTTCTCCTTGATATTCATAATCTCTCTCTCCAACATGAATCATTTTATAGCATCGAGCTATATGTGTTCCAGCTGGTGCTAAATACTTGTTGGTTGTTTGTTGTTGTTGTTCTACTTTTTTAAATTTAATTGCCATTGTTTTTGTTTTTGCTTGTTATTGTTTATTGTTATTCATATCCTAGATGCATCTGTATTTCAGACAAATCCATTTCGTTAATTTCAGCTCTAGTATAGTTAGTACTAGAAAGCATTATTTCAGTATAATATTCTCTGATCATATTAGTAGAATATCCAGATGAATACATAAAATGTACTAGTAAGTCCTATCAAAAAGGATAGGTTTTTAATAAACTCTATAGGTTCATCTGTAACTGATTGTATTATTTCTTTAATCATAATTTTATTTATTAGTAGTTTTATTTTTAAGAGATTTCTTTTGCATTTCTTGTAACTCTTTTATAAAATCTCCAAATATTAATTTTAGATTGTTTGTATATATTTTATTTTTTATTGACATTTTTATTATTTAAACATTTCACAACTCCAACAACTATTGTTGATGTCTTTTGGTAATCCACAAGTATTGCAGACTTCTCCTTTTTCTATGTATTCTTGATATTCCATTATACTATCGTAAAGCTTCTAGCTCCTCTAGGTGCTATATGTTTTGCTTTAAAGATTGCTTCCTTCTTGTTAGAAGCTTCTACAGTTATATGATTATAATCTGCAATTTCATTTCTATCGTAATACCAGTACTCTACTATATGCTTTTGCATTATTTTAAAAATTGTAATTGATTTATCGAGTAAGACTTTCCTACTCTAGTAGCTTTGATTTGCTTGTTATCAATCGCTTTTATTATTGTACGCTTGTCTTTGTTTAGAAGCTTTGCACACTCATTAACAGAGAGTTGTTTATTATAAAACAAAACTTCCTCTACAATGTTTCTGATATATTGCTTTTCTGAACTCATACTGCTACTAAATTTTGTTGTCTAATAGTTTGTTGTAGGATTTCAACAACTCTTGACTCGTGTTTTTCTGGAATACTGTAGTAAGATGAAAACCAGTTATTTCTAATTGAATTTGGTTTTACTTTAAATTCCTTTGACAATAGAAGTATAAAATCAAATTTATTTTCTATTTGGTTAAACAAATGTTTAATGTTCTCTTGCATTATGTTAGTTTTACTTGTTTTATTTTATTATCTTAAATGTGGTAAAATTATTGTTTTTTAACACTAATACCACAAGTACAATACAAATATAACATAAATAATAATAATAATAATAATTTTATTGCATTATTATTGTATTATTTTTAATTAACAGATATGAATTCAATACCAAATCGCATAGAATTAATCATTAAATACTATAATATGAGCTATAATTCGTTTGCAAAGTCTTTAGGATTGGCAAATGGTACTGGCATTAAAACAATGATTGATAAAAACAGAAACCCTCAAAATCAAACACTAAATAAAATTGTAAATACATATCCTGAAATTGACATGAATTGGCTAAGAACTGGAACTGGTCAAATGATTAGTAATCTACCAGAATCTTTGTCTGGTAACGATGATTTAACTGTAACTGCTAAACAAATAATTAATCAATTAGACATTAATAGTTTGCATTATACAGCGATGTTAGAAAAAAAAGTGATTGATGATAGAGATTATCATAACTCCATTACAGAGGTTAATAATAATAACCATGACAAAAATATTGCAAGTCTTTTAAAAGGTTATAAAAGTTTAGAAAATAGATTAGAAACTAAACTTCAAGAAGTTGAAGCTGAAGTAACTAAACAAATAATTGCTAAATTAGATCATGATAATATTAATTATAGAGAAATGCTCTCTAACAAATTAAAAGATGACAGGGATTATTATGATAATGAATCTAACCATGTAAAAAACATTTCTAATATTTTAGAAGGCTTTAAAACTTTAGAGATAAAGGTAGAAACTTATTCAAAAGCAGCATCAAATAAAGTTGTTGATCAAATGTCTAAGGCAATAGCTAAACAAAATGAATTATTATTAGAAGGATATGAAAAAATAACTTCTTTAGAAAATGACCTTGAAGATATTAAGACTTATATGGCTGCAAATTTTGAGCTAGATAAAATGAGTAAGAAAAAATCAAAGAAAATTAAACGATTAAACCCCAAAAAAAATAATATATAATTTTCACTAAACATTTCTATTAACAAAGGGCGATCCCCTAATATCAAAAATTATTTATGAAGCAGAATGTACATACAAAGTTAATCAAGGATGTTATGACCAACGAGATTGATTTTAGTAAAAAAGAAAAAAAAGTAATCTATAAAGATTATATAAGGGCGTTTAAATCAAACCTAATAAAAACATTCTTTGAAACTAGCAAAGAGTCTGAAATTCTTAAAAGAGCTAAGAATATAGAAAGAATTAGAAAATCTAAAACAAATCCTTAGTTAGCTCGGTAATTGCTTTGTTGTTTACCTTCTTGTACTTTTTTAAAGTGTTGCTATCTTTAATACCAGTAATTTCCATTATAATATGATCAGGGATATTTCCCTCACTAGCTAAAGTTATGTAAGTTCTTCTGGCTGTGTGCGAACCTATTTTTTCCCACTTCTCTTTGATTTCCTCTTTTTTGTGATTTCCTTTAGAGTGAGTAAATTTTATCTTATCATTAATCTCTAAGGCTTTGCATATCTGTTGTATGTGTACATTAAATTTCTGAGAGCTTATCTTAGGTAAGTTCCAATCATATTTGTCTAGTATAGCTTTTAGCTTGGTGTGTAATGGTATCTTAGATATAGAGCTGGTTTTTTTAGCTCTTTTATATAAGAGTCCGTTTCTAACATCTGCTTTATCAAACACAGAGTAATCACTCCAACGCTGACCAGAGTAAACACCTATTAAAAACAAATCTTTTGCCCTATCTTTTGCTCCAGATAATTCAGCATTTGCTATTAGTTCTACTTCTTCTCTAGTTAAAGCAACATCATCGGTTTCATGTTTCTTAATTCTTACCTCTGCAAAATCCATAGGAGGGGAGTACCCTTTTTTAATACACCAACGTAAGAAAGTTTTAATTACACTTATATATCTATTAAGAGTATTATCATATAAATCGTGCTTATCTCTAAGGTATATTATAAGATCGATAAAGAATTGTTCTTTTAAATCCGATAACTTGTATTGTCTTTTTTTATGTATTTGAAATACAACTAGTTTGTTTAATACAACTTTATATTTTTGGATAGTCTTATAAGCTACATCACTAACTTTAATTCTTTCATTTAAAAAAGCTTCAAAGTAATCTAAAGCATATACAAACTCTTCAGATTTATTAAATGCTAATTTTAAATCTCCTACAGTAAGTTCTTTACCAAATTTAAAGCGTAAATCTTCTATCTTTTTATTAATCTCATTTAGCTTAACGCTTATCTTTTGGGATTCAATTCCAAGACCTCCACGCTTTCTTATTGGAATTCTATTTTTTTTATCCCAATTATCAGGATTTATTTTTATATTTGTCGAAATTTGAAAATATTTCTTTTCTTTAGATAAATAATACTTTACTATAATTAAAGTGTTTTCTTTAGATTTAGGTTTTTTTAAATAAAACATAATTATAGTAGTAGAATGTTTAGTAGAATGTCTATTAGCTTTCAAATGTATGAAAAGCAAACATTTTAATACATAATTAAAGAAAAAAATAAAAGGTTTTCTTCGATACGTATGGTTAAGTCGAAGATAATGAAAAAAAACAAGTTCGAGTCCCCTACGGGCTACTAACAATTTTAAATCCTATCTGTTAAAGGTGGGGTTTTTTATTTTGGTAGAATGAATAGTAGAATCTTAGCCAATAGTTAGCTCTTTTTTGAGCCTAAATCCATTAGTTCATTAATACAAGTTTTACCTCCAAATACCACAGCACATCCAATCGCTGGTTTTTTTCCAGCCTTAGCATAAGCAAATGCATATTTTTCATGATCAATGCCACAGCCAACTTGTGAGCCAAATACTTTAAAGTTTTGACCAACATAATACTCCGTATAACATTGCGTATGTAGATGCCCTTGTACTGTTGACATCATATCAGCTCTACATTTAGTTCTAGCTGTTCCAGCTTCTCCATGTACATACTGTACATTATCTATGACCAATCTATCGTGCCATTTCCAATTAGGAGTGTTCAATACATCGTTATAACCTTTAATCCAAGCACTAGGAATACCACCAGAAAATGCTTTTCTTGAAGCCATTCTATCATGATTACCAATTAATATGTCTGCTTTTGGAAATGCTTTGTACCATCTTTCTAATCTTTTAATAGCAAAATTAAGTTCATGACCAGCAGAGTAACCATCTGGATCGTTTTCATGAAAAGAATATCCATGCGAGTCTAAACAATCTCCAATAAAAACCACTCTTGAACATAAATGCTTTTTATATATATTAACACAATGATCTAGGTATTCATCTAAGCAGAATGGCTCATGTAAATCTCCGATGACTAATACTCTTGTTTCTTTTTTAAATAGGTTGTTAAAGGCTACAAGTTTATTGCCTTTAAGTCTTGGTCTAAAGTCTTTCATATACTATAAGTAAGAGGAAAATGAAAAGTGTGGTTACTTTCTTGTTTTTTCGTAACTCCTTCCTCCGAAGTATGCTATATATACAACAGAGCAGAGTTGTTTAAGAGTTTCTATGTGTACCTCTTCAAATTGGAAATCTATAAAAGTAGAATCCAGAAATATAAAAAGGATTAAACTTATAGTCATAAAGATTAAAGCAAGTGGTCTTACATTTTTAGAAAGTTTATTGTCAGATTTCATATCACTTTCCCAGCGTTTAGAAATCTCTTGCATTTCTATCATGTCCATTTCTAAAAGTTTAAGTGCTTTTTCTTTATCCTCTACAGGCATTGGCTGTTTATCAATAAGATTTTTAACCATACCTAGTACTCCAGCATCTGGTAGAACACTTCCTAGAGTATCAACAATAGATGATCCATTAGAAGCTAAAAATTTTCCTACTTTAGTATCTTTAAATTTCTTAGCCATTATAATTTTTTTTGGTAATCCCATCTAGCTCTAGTTCCTCTAATATCGTAGTGTACAAAAGAATCATATAATCCTAAACCTCCTTGTAACATATCTCCATTTTCAATTAGCCTTTCTATTGTGTTGTAGACTTCTAAAGGCGACATGCCTTTTATAGCAATATCGCTTGCTTTTCCAAGCAAATGCTTTGAGTTTTTAACACCTCCAATGCTTTGGTTATAATCTTCTGATCTATATGCTGAATTAATATGAATTGGCTTTCCTAATTCATCTCTTAATGCTTGTAGTTGATTAGCAACTTTAACAATATTATGATATACATTTATTGGCATTTCACTTCCATCATTGCAATCAAATTCCTCTTTAGTAAAATTCTTTGTCATTTATTATATTTTAAAGTTAATGCCAGCTTTAATTACTTTTATTTCTCTATCCCAATATCTTTGCATAGTTATCTCACTAAATAGTCCTAGTTTCTTATTTAGTCTTACGCCAAATACTCCTCCATATTTATAATCTATCCAGTTGTCTTTACCTATAAAGTTTCCATAAGAATATCTCTTATCTCCTTTTTGTAGTTTGTGATGAGGTAATATGTTTCCGTAAGCGTGTACCCAGAAGTTTTTTCTGTAGTGATAGAAGTCTAAACCGATTACAGAAGATAAATCTGCAAAATCTCCTATCTGTGCTAATTGCTCTTTGTTGTATATGTTTACTAATCTACCATATATGTTATTTCTATAATCTAAATCAGAATTGCTTATTAATTCTCCATCATCATTATACCAGAAATAATCATAGCCAGTTTCTCCAGTCATTAAATTTTCATAACTATATAAAGCATCTGTATGGTTAAAGTAATCGTAAGATAAATTCCACCAAGCATTCTCCTCTAAATACTTTTGTATTGGGTTTACACCATAGGCTTTTTCGTATGTTCTATAAACACCACCAACGCTTAAAGATAGTTTCTTGCCTATTGGTATTCTAACTCTTAAATCTAATGATTTGTAGTCTATATCTACTAATTCGTTTTTATTAGCTTCTGCTTTAGCAATCCACCATTTAGATAAGTAACGAACAAATAGTTGTTTATTCTTAAACTCCATTGATTGTTGTCTTCCTTCTTGGTATTCAAATAAGTATTCTAGTCCTTTTACGTTTCCTATATTAGAGTTTAAAGAATTGTTTTGTTCTTCTCCATCATAGAATCTGTCTTTATCTTCATATCCAAAGTGAGCTAGTTTTCTAAAGCCAAATGTTTTTATTTCATCTGCTGGGTTTCTTTGTGTTGTTT
>Ga0209534_10003253_pt1 | contig 15575 bp, 15 predicted proteins | sample COG_07_FD_184751 | JGI IMG/M metagenome (GOLD analysis project Ga0209534, IMG submission 184751) | Pelagic Microbial community sample from North Sea - COGITO 998_met_07 (SPAdes) (version 2) | ecosystem: Environmental > Aquatic > Marine > Neritic zone/Coastal water | place: Helgoland, sampling...
CGTTGGAGAGCGTCTGGAAACCAAGCAAGCTTTATAACATCACTTTGTCCTTGATAGGTGCCTGTTTCGTCGAAGAAAAATCCCCATATATTATTATTATGAAAGGACGAAGTATCCCAACTTGCTGATACATCATTCCTAGAAGCCAGAACTAGAAAAGCTGCGTCAGGATGAGGTCCTAATATTTTATCTTCCCAATACCAAACAAACGGACTTTCCTCAACATGAGTTGGAGTGTATGTATTGGTACTTCCAGCTTGTGAAACAACTCCAGTAAAGTCGTCGAACATAGTTCGACCATTTAAATCCAACTTAATACTGTTACCACTAGCATCTAAGACATAAAATGTGTCGCCACCCCTGGCGAGGCTATAATAACCATCGCTTTCTATAGGTTTTAGACTTGTAGCATTAGGATTAATAATATGATAAGCAGTATTACTCGCTGAGAGCCAATAATTGCCGTTTTTTTCAACGGCTGCGATTTCTTCACTGCTCATGTTTTATTCCGGTTATTTATATTTTTTCAGCTGTTCTTGAATAACTGTTTTAAATTCTGTGCAATTCAGAACAGCCAGAAGTTTTCTCAACAATTTATTTTACTATGACCAAGCGCCTTCATCTAAAGGTATTTGGTTAAAAGATGATCAATAATGGATATGAAGAAATACTAATTAGCATAGGTCACACTTTTATTACGTTATGTGGTGATCCCTAAATCTGTGATAATCTCAGCGAAGTTCCCACGCCAATTGGGGCGGGAGATGCCAAAGACCTGTTCTGTGGTCTGGCAATCTAGCTGCGAATTCAGTGGTCGGGCGGCAGTAGTGGGATAATCCCGCGTGGCGATTGGGGAAACGTGCGTTGACCGACCCGCTTGTGCAAAAATCTCACGGGCGAACGTACACCAGCTGACGTCTGGCACACCGCTGAAATGATAGGTTCCGGTCTTGGTGGGGTTGCAGCACAGCTGCTGCGCAATCGACAGGCAAGCCGCGGCAATTTCGCGGGCGGGGGTAGGCCCACCTATCTGGTCGTCAACAACGCTGAGCTCGTCGCGGCTTTCTGACAGGCGCAGCATGGTTTTGGCAAAATTGTCGCCATGCGCAGAAAACACCCAAGATGTGCGCAGTATAGCGTGCGTGCAACCTGAGGCTCGGATGCCTACTTCGCCCGCCAGTTTGGACCGGCCATAAGCGTTTTGCGGTTCAGTCATATCATCAGGTAGCCAAGCGCGTGTGCAGTTACCTGCAAAGACATAATCGGTTGAGATATGCACAAAGGGAATGTTAAGTGACGCACAGGCCCCCGCCATGGCGGTGGGTGCCGCACCATTGATGGTGGTGGCCAGCGCCTCTTCTTTCTCGGCGCGGTCCACGGCCGTGTAGGCGGCAGCGTTGATCACTGCGCGGGGCCGGTAGGCGTGAATAGCGGCAGCGCAGGCTGCTGGATCAGATAGATCCACGTCAACGCGTCCCAGCGTTACAACATCGCCCAATGCCTGAATCTTTGTCGCCACTTGGCCGGTGCGGCCAAAAACCAGAATGTCTGTCACTGTCCGACTTTCTTGTCCGTCCCCAGCCGCTTTCCCACGCCATTGCGTGCCAGCAGCGGGGACCACCAGTCCTCATTTTCCAGATACCATCGCACGGTAAGCTCCAGCCCCTCTTCTATAGTAACCGAAGGCCGCCAGCCCAATTCCTCTCGGATGCGACTGGGATTGATCGCGTAGCGCGCGTCATGGCCGGGCCGGTCGGTGACAAAGGTGATGAGATCGGCATAATTGCCCGCTTCACGTGGCCGCAACCGGTCGAGAATAGCGCAGAGGTTTTGCACCAGTTGCAGGTTGGTGCGCTCGTTTTCGCCGCCGATATTATAGCTGCGTCCCAGCGCGCCCCTGGTGGCGACAAGTAGCAGCGCATCCGCGTGATCTTCGACATAAAGCCAATCGCGGATATTGCTACCATCGCCATAAATCGGCAGAGCGATCCCCGCGAGCGCGTTTAAAATAACCACTGGTATTAACTTTTCAGGGAAGTGATAGGGTCCATAATTGTTGGAACAATTGCTGAGTACGACAGGCAGGCCATATGTCGCGTGCCACGCCCGCACCAGATGGTCAGAGGCGGCCTTTGATGCTGAATAGGGGCTGCGAGGATCATAGGGCGTGTCCTCCGTGAACAGTACTGCAGGATCGCTGGGCAGCGAGCCGAAGACTTCGTCTGTCGATATATGGTGAAAGCGGAAGTTTTCTGGCTTGCCAAACTCAACCCAGTATTTGCGCGCAGCCTCCAGCATGTTGAAGGTCCCAGTGATATTGGTCTCGATGAAATATCCGGGACTGTCGATCGACCGGTCTACATGCGACTCCGCGGCCAAGTGCATAACAATGTCGGGTTGATGGACGGAAAAAACTTTGTCCAGTGCAGCCCGGTCGCGAATATCAGCCTGCTCGAACGCATACAGCGAGCTGTCTGCCACAGATGCCAAATTCGTGAGGCAAGCGGCATATGTCAGCGCATCAAGGTTGACGACCGCATGGCCGTGGGACATGGCCAAACGGATCACGGCTGAGCCGATAAAACCCGCACCACCAGTTACAAGAATTTTCATATGCCGCTACCCTTCAAAAATAAACGGGCTGTCTAGATCAACCAGAGAAGGTGCAACAGCGTCCCTGCTGCTAAGGATCGGATCACCCTGCAAAGGCCAGATTATGCCAATGGTTGGATCATCCCAGCGAAGCGCGCCTTCGGTCTCTGGTGCGTAATAATCTGAGCATTTGTAAACAATTTCGCTGTCGGGCTGGAGCGTTACGAACCCGTGCGCAAAGCCTGCTGGAATGAACATCTGTACGCCATTTGCGGCGCTGAGCTTGCAGCCTGTCCATTGCCCGTAAGTTGGACTTCCCCTTCGTATATCAACAGCCACATCAAAAATCGCTCCCCGCCCGCAGCGCACCAACTTGGCTTGAGCGTGAGGTGAGACCTGAAAATGCAGCCCCCGCAACGTACCCACGGATGCCGAAAGTGAGTGATTGTCCTGCACGAAGTTGGCATGGATCCCAAGCCCAACATATAGTCGTTGATTATAGGCTTCAGCAAAAAAACCACGATGATCGCCAAAACGATCAGGCTCGATAAGCAATACCCCTACCAAGTCAGTCTTCTTGACGTTCATCATTCAATACTCTTTTGCTGTTGCAACGGATGGATATTAGAACTGAAAGGGGCCGCCACCTGGAAAGCCAAAAATCCAGCTTTGATAGGGAATGTAGCATTGCTTAAAATGCCACGAAAGCTGCGACCAAACTGCGAAGACCAGCGCCAGTCCGAGATACGGCAAAGTGGCGTGGAGCCTAGCATTAGTCTGGATCGGTAAAATTGGAATTCGCGCAAAGATCATCGCTTGGATGGGGATCAGATAGTAACCTAACCTGTCGCCGATCACTGTGGAAACCGGAATGAGAAGAAATGCCAGCGCCATCCCAATCGCGCCAATGCTCGTAAGGCTGTAATCTTTTGGACATGTCTGTAGCCATTTTTTGCGCAGAAACAAAAAGAAATGCATGGCTGACAAGCCGAGTACTCCAACACGAAATATTGCGCCCGCGGCGTCAGTACCGGTTCCGATGTATCGGCTTGTTGCAACTTCTGCCGCTTCTCCTGATGCAAGGGCAAACGCGCCTGGGATTGCAAGGAATGCGGCAAGCAGCAAGCGGTTCCGTGTGTACCTCCCTGTTGCCACAGGCAGAAGCAACATGAAAATCAGTACGCTAATATGGAAGCCTGCAGCCAACACTACCCAAAACGCAAACCACAAAGGACGCCGATCGATGAATGCCACGAAGGCAATACACAAAAGCCCGATTGCCGCACCTTGGCGGATACCAGACATTGGCATGTTGATAATCAGAATGGGAAACAGCAGCACCAAGAACCCCAATGGATCAGGCTGCCGCTGAGCGAGAACATGGACACCCAGAAAGAAAACTGTACTGGAGGCGATGTTGGCAACGGGGTAGGATAAACCCATGCTCTTGATCCAGCCAAGTATTGCCCACCAGATCGGTTCGCGAATTTTGGTAACAGATGACCAATCGAAGTCAGCGGCACCCAGATACTGATAATAATATCCACTCCAATCACATCCGACTTGGTAGCGAAATGCTGAGAACACAAAGAGCAAAGCCAGCACAATAAAATAAAGCTGATTACGCGCGGTCCCTTGCCCTGCAAGCGCGAAGCGCAGGAGAAATAGAAAACTGGTCAGCCCAAGGTAAAGCATCAGACTTTCTGGCCCTCATCTGCGACCTGGCGCAACATCTGAGCCACGCGCGGCCCCCAGACTTGCAAAGAATAACTGTCTTCCACTTTTTTGCGCCCGGCAGCTCCCATGCGACGGCGGAGATCGGCATCCGATAGAAGGGTCTCGACGGCCGAGCGCCACTCTTCATTAGTTTCGGCGAGAAAGCCGTTCACGCCATGTTCAACGATCTCACAGTTGACGCCTACTGGCGATGCCACAACTGGCAACCCGCACGCCATGTATTGGATCAACTTGTAACCGCATTTGCCGCGCGTCCAAGGCGTTTCAGGCAGTGGCATGACGCCAATATCCATATTTTGGATCAGCGAAACTTCGGTGTCTTCCGTCCAAGGTAGGATTTCTAGTGACCCAACGGTTTCAGGCTGCATGGCTGCGCCGACCGCGCGGAATAGCGCCTGATTTTGCTTAAGCAAGGGTTCCAAAACGGTGTGAATGGGATGAGCTAATTCTTTCCACGTGTGCGGGGTTCCTATCCAGCCGATGCGAGTTGTATCACTGCTTTTTTTGGCTGGGTGAACGTCATAGGCTTCTAGGTCTACAACGGTTGGTATTGTCTCAACGCGTTTTGCACCGGAACGCCACGCATGGTCGGCAAGATATTGATTTCCTACCATCACGAGATTTGAGGCTGCCATTACCCCTTCAATTTTACGGCCGAGCGCCACCCGGACCGCTACTCGCTTGTGTTGGTCATAACGATGAAAGATGGCGTCGTCATAATCGCTGACGATTGGAACCCCACGTGGTAGCAGTGCGCGTTCGATGAGCCAAGGGATCCAGGGCAAAGCCTCTTTCTCGAGCCAGATCAAATCTGGCGCCGGGTGGCGCCGCATGTGCCTAACGCGTCGAAGCATATATCCCATCGTTGAACCGCGCGCTCCCTTTCTCGAATAAAGTGCTTCTAGGTACGCATCATCGAAAAAGGGGGCGACCTGAACGTGCAGACCTTCTCGTGTCAGTGCATGCAGATACTGCATGGAGCGCAACCGGCTGGACGCACCCAAACGAGTGTACCGTGATAAAAGTAGGATATTCATGCGTACTCCACGGCAGCGCTAACATCAAACATCAAAACCAGCCATGAAATCCGCCCATGGCTGAGCCCCATACCGCCCTCGGCCGTGGGTACGTGATCGTTGGTGGCCGATGGACAGGTGGGTGGAAATTTTTTTTGGTAACTTGACCAACGAAATCACCTTTCAGTGAGGAGCGTATAAGGTTAGTTAGATGGAACACCCTGCTTCTTTCTTTTTTAAAAATGAGCCAAAAGCCCTCACTACACCTTTCAGTAACTGCTGTTAATGAGCTCAAGTTTTCAGATATGGTATCGCACTATAAAGATAAAATGTGAGAGAGGTTCATGCCGTATTCTGTTCTAACGCGGCCAAATAGCTATCAACCGACGCCTGAAGAGAAAAATGAGCCAAGCCTATTGCATGTGATCGCTTACTAATTGCTATCTGTTGAGAAATTACATTGTCTCGTACCCAGGGCCAAACTTCGGAAAGGTCTTCGTTTAACGGAAGCATAACGCCTGCCTCAATCAAGGGCTCAACCGGGCCAACGCCTGCTGTTCCTATTATCGGCAGACCCGCCAACAGGTATTCTCCAAGCTTGATTGGTAAAACGAATTGCATCGAAAAGGCTCGCTGAAACAGCGCTAGCGCAAGATCGCATTGTATTAAGGCGGCTGGCATTTCTTCTGGAGGCAATTGCGAAACTTGGATCCAGTGTCGTTCGGTGACCCCAGATCGATCAAGGGCGACGTCAAGGTTGGTTTTGTCACTAGTGAAGATACAAAACACCAAGTTGGGTATATGTGCACGTAAGCCTTTGGCCACTTCTATCATTTGGTCGATGTAGTACTTTCCACCAAGCGAGCCCGCATAACAAAGTCGGAACTCGTTATCGGTCCGCTGTGGCCAGTCACGAAGGTAGGGTGTTGGGTCACGACCGTTACCGACAACATAAAACTTTGCTCTGTCAGCACCTGAACGATCAACCAATAATTCGATGGCGCTAGGCGTTCGGACCAAGACCTGATCGGCGACTTTAGCGGTGCGGGCCTCGACCGCCCGCAAGATCCGGTAAGTGGCGCTTTTCGGAGAAAGCCCTCCGAAATCCACACGTTCATCTACGGCAAAACCATCCGCATCAAAGACCAATTTCAATCCCCTGCGAGAGCCCATCGCCAGCACGGCTAATGCGGGCATCAGGCTTCTCGGCATTAACGTATCAATATTCCAATTTCTTATTGCATTCCGGATGTGACTGCGCCCCATAATTGCAGAAGCAAAAGACCCCGCACTCCCTGCTTTTCGCCAAATAGGTGCGGATTTGTAGGGTATACCAGCAGCCTCACAGATTGCTTTTGTATGCAAAACAGCCTCTGTGTTGGCCCAAGTGAACTGCAAGACATGAAAATGATGCCCATGTTCAGCAAGGCCCTTGAAGATGGAGAGAAACAGACCTTCAAGATAACTTGTTTGTGGGCCATCCCAAGTGATGAACAAAAAATTCATTATATGTTTAGCGTTCTCTCACAGTTTAAGCTTTTTTAGAGTGATCTTAATTGCGGATCTTACAAATGCTTTCATTATCAAAATGTCGCCAAGCCCTTTTGATAGAGACCTCAAAGAAATATTTGGAAAAGACTTGTATATTTCTAACCGTGAAGTCATTTTTCTTTTTAGAGTAGCAAGCTCTGTTCGCATTAAGTCTTGGTCCCGAGGAATACTGCCCAGCTCATTAATTGCAAACTCTAGGTCACGCATCCTCTGGTCTACACCAACTATTGCCCACCGTATTCTTGTTGCCGCACGAAAGTATAATTCTACTGAGTTCGAAATCTTTGTGAAGTTCGTTAAGTTTTTTGTATGAGTTCGGTAGTCAACTAGCTCTTCATCAATAAATGCAATATCGCCCAATAGGTAGCTTCTAAAGGATATGGCATTGTCTTCGAAAACGATCGAGGGCATCAGTGGGCCAAAAAAATCAAAAACTCGGCGATCCCACGCATGTGTCGCTCCGATGACGGGATAAAAGTTACGAACTATCGAAGTGTCTGTTTGGGATTTTGATGGTTTTTTAAATTCTTGGTTTAATTCATTTCCCTGTTCGTCAATATATTGTGCGCTCGACCAAACTGAAAAAGGTCGTTCTTGCTTGGTTAGGAACTCATTGACGATTTTCTCGACCCTATCTGGATGTGAGATGTCATCTCCAGCAGCTCCCACTATAATTTCACCCTGGGACAGTCCCATTAACTTATTAACGTGAAGCCCTATGCCAAGGTTTTTTGGGTTTGCGTTCAGCACTACCCTATGTGGCCCATCATACGCCTCCGCCATCTCCTTTATGATCTCGAATGTCTGATCGCTCGAGCAATCATCTGACAAGATAATCTCCAGCTGCTCGTACGTCTGAGTAAAAGCCCCTTCTACAGCTTTACGGATGTATTTCTCGTGATTGTAGGCAAACAGCGTAAAGGTCACGAGTGGTCGATCAGTCGCGTTATCAGGCATTTGGTTCGGTTTCCCAGACATTGTCTTGATTTCACTTTCCTAAACCGCTGACTGGATCGGCCAACCAAGGCGTTCAAATATTACATAGAGCCGCGTAGGGAGGCGGCCGTGCTTTCCAAGCGTGGATAAAACAATGCGCAATCCCAATAGTCCCGTGGCCAGTGCAATAGGTATTGAAAGAGCTGCTGCCAAGACGGGAGCCATAAACGCTATCACCAGAAGCGTTAAAGAAAGGCCAGAGTGCAGCCCCAACAAACCGATCGAGAGTCCTTGCCAACGGAAGTCATGAAAGTGTCGAACCAAGGCTATATTAATAATAAGCCCCAACCCATAGGCAACGACGAAGGCTGGCCCGGTAATAGCAATGCCAAATGATGACAGACCCAGCCAAGTAATCAGCAAAAATATAGAATTCCATGCTAACTGGTTAAACAAGAAAATCTTTGACCGCCCAGCTGCAACATGCGCAAACCCAAGTGACCAGCCTGCAATTTTGAAAACGTTTCCTAGGATATGCCACTGTATCAGTGTGGCGGCCGGAGCGAAATCTTTGGAGAATAAGAGACTTATTACCCAAGGTGCCAGCCCTACAAGCAGCAATAAGACTGGCCCTCCGATGGCGAGGCTAAGCTGGGCTTGCTCATTCATGAGCCGTACCGCTGCAACCTTGTCGTGGATGACTTCGGTCAGGCGGGGATAGTAGTCCGCCGCCATCGCACCCAGGAGTAAGCCCACATAAGTCATACTGATCCCCCACGCTGCGGCGAAATATCCAGCAGCGTCGAGTCCCAATCCTTGGGAGATACGGCCTCTGACAAGCAGCAGCGTAGCCGACGTCGCCAGTCCGCCTAGCATAAAGGCGGCACCGAGTTTGGCCATGGGTTTCCAAACGTCCCACGTCTCGAAGAGCGAGAGGCTTGCGGCTGTAGGTTTGGGCAGGCGCCGCGTGTAGTGCAGGGCGATCAAGACTGCTGCCAGTGGCTGCACAAGGATAAACCAAATTAAGCCGCTTTCTCCTTGAAGCCAGACAGCCGCAAGGCCCGCGAGGGTCCCAACAAAAGCGCCAATCACCGTCACACGCCCCAGATCACCAATCTTCCGCAGTCCCTGCAAGAGAGCCGTTTGCGCGGAAGCAAGTAGGCTGAGGAGGATTGCAATCCCAATCAATCCGACCTCTGTCGCCCGCACAGCGTCACCAAAAAGACAGATCGCAATGCGCTCGCGCAGGAGCCAGACGGCGAGCATCGCTAATGCCCCCTGTAGTAGGTGCGCAGCAAAGAGGACACGACGCACGCGACTGAGTGTTGCCTCGTCACCACGCGAGGACGCGATTTCTCGAACGCCGCTAGATCCCATGCCGAGGCCTGCGGTTTGTTCGACCATCCCCAGCAGGCTAGTGTAAATGCTGAGTAGGCCGACGCCGCTGGGCCCAAGCAAAACGGCCAGCACTTTCATCCTGAAAATGGAGATCAGGATGTTCAGAAACTGCGCAGAACCGATGACCAACATCGACTTGATCAGGCCGCGGGAGCTAGACAGTTCAGACATGCTGATCAAGCATTCTTGAGCTCATTAACAATGTCTTGCACTTGGTCTAAACCAAGCTGAGGACCCATAGGCAGGCTGAGTACTTCGCTGGCCAAATCTCGCGCCAAAGGAAATGCGTCTGACAATAAATCCATGTCAGCATAAGCCTTCTGCATATGCGGTGGGATCGGATAATGAATGAGCGTGCCGATACCAGCCTTTATCATACGGCCCTGCAGCGCGTCACGATCAGACGTCCGCACTACATAGAGATGCCAGGCTGGATCTGCCCAATCAGGGACATAGGGTAATGTTAAACTGCATTCCGCCAAACCTTCAGTATAGGCCGTGGCCAAAGAACGGCGGCGGTCAGTCCACTCATCTAGAACCGCCAACTTCACCCGTAAGACCGCAGCTTGGATGGGATCGAGACGTGAGTTCACGCCAGCTTCTTCGTTTACATATTTTTGGCATGAGCCATAATTACGCAAAAGGGCGACACGCTCTGCCAATGCTGCGTCATTCGTGGTGATTGCCCCGGCATCTCCGAGTGCACCAAGGTTCTTACCTGGATAGAAGCTCCAGCAGACAACATCGCCATGCGCACCGATGCGCTTGCCATTGTAGCGTGCACCATGCGCCTGTGCGGCGTCCTCGATCACCAGCAGCCCGTGGCGGCGGGCGATGTCGAGGATCGGGTCCATGTCGGCGGGTTGGCCGTAAAGGTGCACAGGCAACAGCGCGCGGGTTCGTGATGTAATCGCAGCCTCGATCAGTGCAGGGTCGATGTTGTGTGTAGCTTGGTCGGGTTCGACTGGAACCGGTGTGGCACCAACTCCAGAGACAGCAAGCCAAGTGGCGATATACGTATTGGAGGGAACGATGACCTCATCACCTGGCCCGATGTCGAGCGCCCTTAGAGCCAAGGTGAGAGCGTCTAAACCATTAGCAAGCCCGACCGCGTGGTTGGCTTCGCAATAGGCCGCCCATTCGCTTTCAAACGCCACTACCTCTGGACTAAGGATGTACCAACCACTTTCGAGGACACCGGCAATAGCTTCATTTATCTGCACCTTAAGTTCGATATATGCGGCACGGAGGTCAAGGAACGGTATCGTATTCATGTTTTCCCTTTCATCAGGTGATTTTTCAGGTCAAGCATGATCTTTTCAGATGGTGAAGAGCCGCCTTCATCAATTTGAAAACGGCGCAAAAAGTTAGCGCGTTTCTGTCTCCCAGCATCCCTGTTCTCCAGTAGATCTTCCAGGAACTTTTCAATGTCTTCAATATTATCACCGTGTTCATTAGCGATCAAAGCCTGTTTGCCGTAATCATTGAATGATTCGGAAATCGTAGACGAACTCCAAAGAAACATGACCGGTTTATCGACATACAAATACTCTGCGATGAAAGATCCGCTATCATGGATCATTGCGTCGGACGACTTGAACAAATCTTCATACGCCCCAACTTCCAATTGGGTATAGTCCTGTTCATCCCAAAACCGATAGTACTCGTCGGTTCTAGCCTTACCCCAATCAATATGCGCTTCCAGCTTTCCCCGTAGGATAGGGTGGGGCTTAAACGCCCATGAGATAGTCTCAGAGTATTTTATGGCCAAAATTCTGAAAAATTCAGCGTACTTTAGGAAATTCGCATAAGGCAGCTCAGGCATGTCAATGGTGTGATGAGGTGCCCATATCACACGCTTTCGTCCATTATCTTTCCAAATGCCATGTACTTGATCCCGTTTAACGAGAGACTCAAGCGATGGGTACCCAGTCACGACAACATTCGCACCACGTATAGATTGCACCCGTCGAAACGTTTCAAGTGCTATGACGTGCGGAGCGTAATTTTTCCACACTAGGTTGTGTACATGAGAATTGTACTGATCTTGGTCGTTACGATAGTGTGATACGTTAAGAGAGTATGGAACATAACAGGTTAAAAAATTTCTAAATATGAACCTGTAGAGACCTGGGAAGGACTGTTGATAGTGGTTTGGAATAAATACGATATCTGGCGCAGTTGATCTAAATATTTCAAGCACCCCAGGTAAGCCTTCATCTTTTGCAATGTATTTGGTTTGATAACCCTTAACTTCGAAATGGCGAACCGTTGCACAAAAATCATTATCAATAGACCTAGGCTCTACAGCAATTATGAAGGGTTCGAAGTTAGGGTCTTCAAGCATCACTTTAAAAAGAGTGTCCGTCTTCCAGATGGATTCTTGAAATACTACAAAGGCCACCTTGATGCGAGAACCTGCTTCAAACTTGCGCACCAACCGCATATGTAAAAGCGGCACAAGTCGATAGGAAGCCTTAAAAGCAATCCTTTTAGATATCATCCAAACATATTTAAACATAAATATGCGTTCCTAAATATTACTTTATACAATGCTAAGCCTTTGGCTAAAAAAAATTGCGCTAAAAATCAGTGAATGGATCGCGTGTGTTTCGCTATTTCTTTTCCACCAATGATTGTCTCATCGCTGGCTCACTGGTTGCGGAGCCTTTCAAGAGTTTCATTGATCATGGTGCTAGATGTATCACGGGTATATGGAAAATAGAAAACTTTACATCCAACTTTTGCCAATTGAACTTCATACTCCTGCCATTTGTCAGATCCATACCAGTCGTCACCTACAAACAATGTGTTTGCTTTCAGTTTCTTGACTGCGTCAATCTTGTTCATATCATATTGCGGTACAACTAAGTCTACGTAGCGACAACTGGCCACGACCTCTACACGCTGTTCAAACGGGATCACGGCCTGTTTCCCCTTATAGGCAACCATTTCATCCACTGTCACGCCGACTATCAATTTGTCACACAGCTCCCGCGCATTTCGCAGAAGTCTGACGTGTCCCATATGAAAGAGGTCGTAAACCCCAGTAGTATAGCCGATGTTCATGCTAGCAATTCCAAGTTTCTATTAATCCAGTGAGAGTATATGTCCTTAGGATTTTTTGCTTCCTCACCCGTGACTATTTTCTTCACATCGATTGGGAAGCCCACCTTTTCTCGGAAGGCAAATTCTTCTGAGTAGAGGCGTTGCGCAACCTCCCTGAGGGGAATTTTTCCTAACCCATCAGCCATACAAGCATGATAGTCGAATTGAATGGCCGCCCGAAATAAGGCCTTTGAGGCCAACGGTTCACGGCCTTCGATGCCAGAAAACATCAACGAAAAATCGAGGCGCCGGAATAAAACTGGCATGTGTTTTTGAACAAAGAAAAGGCGGACCATATTGAAGGGGCTCAGATTTGAGACCCCTGCGAAGTAACTATTGGTGGCTTCAATTATCCACTCAGGAATATCCTCCAGCGCCACATATGCATAGCGTTTCAGAAATTCGCGCGCATCTAGAAACTCTATCCCGCCAGCCCACGAGAAAATCCGGTCATAGCCACCGAAGAACTCGTCTGCGCCTTCTCCGCTCAGAAGAATTTTGCCCCCCAGAGTGGCCCAACGTTCCCCGAGAAAGGAAATGATCACTTCGTTGGGTACTGACAGGGGTTCCTTCCTGAGGGCAACCATTTGGGTCCACCGTTCGAGAAATTTTGCGTCATCAACCTGGAGAATTTCAACATCAAGTCCCTGCTCAATCTCTGAGTTGGCGAATTTCGTATCAAAAGACGGTTCGACAAGGCCACCGGTTAGAAACTTGGTACTGCTGGGTACGAAAGCTCTCACAAGATTGCTGTCGATTCCACCGCTAAACAGAACTGCAACGGGGAAATCGGCGATCAAGCGCTGCCGGACTGATTCTGCCACAATTTTTTCAACATCAGCAAAAGTATCTTTTGGCCCAGCTTTCTCGGCGGACAGCATTTCACCATGGGCATCAAAATATTGGCCGCGGCAAAGGCATGTCCCTGGTACAACTTGTCGGATGTTGTCAAAATAGCTTTCTGAGAAAATAGGATAACGAAATACCTTATATTCTTCCATCGCCCCTTTATTGTATTTTAGCCCCAAAACATCTGATATAGCAGAAGCCTCACTTGAAAAGATTTGTTTTGTTCCGTCATTAAAGTAGTGGAGCGGCTTAACACCAAAGGCGTCCCGGGCAGCGTTCGTCAATTGTCCGTTCTGATCAATTCGTACAAACGCAAAAAAACCCTCAAGTTCATCAAGATCGAAATCGTCAATTTCCAACAACCTGGCTAGAACAATAGTATCTGAGGCGCTGCTCACTCCACCAAAATAGGTTTGTTGAAGAGACTCAAAGTTCAGTATCTCACCGTTGAACAACAGAACAGCGCCATCGCCTGAGTAATAAGGTTGATTGCTTTCGGTAGTATCTGAAATAATCTTGAGGCGGGCATGGTAAAGGTACCAGCCGGCATGGCTTACCAGACCACTTTGGTAGTCCGGACCTCGAAAACCCAATCGTTTGTCAAGTGTCTCTTCAAGTCGAAATGTCATCTCAACATTTTTTGCAGCGAAAAAACCACACATTCCTATACTCCTACTTTCACAAACTCAGGGACCCGATGGGCTGCGTTGATTGACCAGTGGACATATAACGAAACTTATATCGGCAAGTTTTTGCTTTTGAGAGCGCAGTTTAATCGATATTAATATCGTAGACATTCGTCAGATACCTTTCGTTTCTGAAGCTCTTACCACAAGAATAGTCAGCGCGGCCGAGACGTTAGTAACGCCGACAGTATGGCTCGCTCCACTAAAAGCCGCCCATTCGCTTTCAAACGCCTCGACCTCGGGGCCGAGGATGTACCAGCCACTTTCGAGAACGCGTGAGCCAGCGGCATCAATTTCGGGTTTGAGTTCGCGGTAAGCGGCGCCGAGGTCAAGAAAGGGGATCATTGCGCATTACCCCCGCACAGCCGCGAGAAAACCATCGTACTCGCGATAATAATCGGCCTCATCATACCGATGCGACGCCAGCACCATGCAAACAGCACCCTGGCTGAAGCTGTCCATTTCCCGCCAGATCATGTTGTTGATGTACAGCCCTTTGCGAGGGTCGCGTAGCCAGTGCTCCGACTTGGTTTCGCCGTCGTCAATCTTCATCCGAAAACTACCAGACAGTGCGAATACAACTTGTTCCAGATCTCTATGGGCATGACCACCGCGTTCGGCGTCGACGGGGACATTGTAGAGATAGTAGACCCGCGCGATATAGAAGGGGATATGATTGCCACCTTCGACAAAAGTCAGATCGCCGCGTGAGTCCTGGATCTGTGGCAGGTCAATGATCTGAACGTTGCCTTTAGCTGTAAATTCTTCATTCATCGATCAATTATCGCTCAGTTTCTTGAGGTAATGCGTTTGGTCCGCTGCGAACTGACTTTGTTCGTAGTTGAAATAGACGTTAAGTTCATCCGAAGCGATTTCACGGGCGCCGAGCCTCCGATGAAACGCCAGGGTATGAGAGTTATCATTGCGCACTTCGAAAACGGCGTGATCACATCCCAACCCATCAAAACCAACCTCATAAATCAAAATGGCGCTTTCCAGCGCCGCCTTACGCGGTTTGTTTTCGTCCAAGATCCAGCTGCCCCACGTAAAGCTCTCCGCCTCGATATCGTAAAGTCGGACAAGTCCGCAGCGCGTGCCATCTTTCCGCTCGATCACGTAGTAGAATTCCTGCCCCTGGGCCTCCCGGGACCTGTAGCCCTCAATCCAGGTCCGCTGATCATCAACCGTCCCGGTTACTGTCGACAGGTGGGTGTTGTATGCTGGATTGTTCCGCAGGCTGTGAACATAGGCCGCGTCCTCAGGCTGTATCAGACGTAGTGTCAGGCTAGGCCCTTCAACCCGGGCAATTGACAACAAGTCCCTCACAGCCGCAAATCGCTTTCTTCGCACCCAAAAACACTCTTCAAGTCACAGAACACGTGACCAGGGCTACCATAGCCGCGCAGTGCGGCTGCGCCTGCCTCTCGATAACTGTCATGCGCCACGGCTAGGATCACGCTGTCATATGCCGCGGGTTCTGGGGTCGTGACCAATGCCAGCCCGTACTCCTGCTGCACATCTGCTGCATCGACCCATGGGTCATGCACGTCCACGTGCACACCATACTCGCGCAGTTCCGCAATCACATCGATCACGCGGGTGTTGCGCAGATCGGGGCAGTTTTCCTTGAACGTCAGCCCGAGGATCAACACCCTCGCGCCATCCACCTGAAGACGGCGTTTCAGCATGGCCTTGACCAACT
>Ga0209534_10003263_pt1 | contig 15544 bp, 14 predicted proteins | sample COG_07_FD_184751 | JGI IMG/M metagenome (GOLD analysis project Ga0209534, IMG submission 184751) | Pelagic Microbial community sample from North Sea - COGITO 998_met_07 (SPAdes) (version 2) | ecosystem: Environmental > Aquatic > Marine > Neritic zone/Coastal water | place: Helgoland, sampling...
AATATAAAGTATATATTGTTATGTAAAATTAATATTAATATTTACTAAAATTCACAATTTTCTTTTTTATCAATATATAGATTAGAAAATAATTTTTGCACAATTACGCAAATTATGTTTTTTAATATAAATAATATAGTTTTTTTGCAAAATATGATTTTTAGTGTATTATTTAATATATATTAACCAAAATTAACATATATATTAAATAATCTTATTAGAGTTGTATTATACTTATTATTTTTACAATATAATCTGTAAATATATTATAAATAATATAATTTTATTGTATCTTAAGTATAATTTTAAGTATAATTTTTAAAAACAATATTAAAAATCATATTTGGTAATTAAAGAAAATATATATTTATTGTTAATAATATTATTATTTATATTAATTTTCATATTTGGTAAAAATAATATATGCTCTAATTTTAATGATAAAATATAAAGATGAAAATTTCACTTTAATTTATTACGAAAATAGTAAATTGATAAATGAAATAAATTTATTAAAAACAAATTTTATCAATAATAAATTTAATTTCCCCGATATAAAAAAAATACAAATGTATAATTTATTTAAATTTAAAATAAATAAAAAAAATTTGAATGATTTTGAAGATGTAAAAATTGATTCTTTGAAAATAAATAATTGTAAATTCTATTTTAAATTTTTTAAATCTAAAAAAAGTACAGGAAAATTATTTATTGTAAATCCTGGTATTGGATCATTTTCATCAGATAATATTAGTATGACATCATCGTTTTATTTTATAAATTATTTACTACATGATAATTATGATGTAATTATTTTATTTAGAGAATATATATTAGATGGTGTTTTTTATTACGAACCATTTAATTTCTCATATTATTTAAATATTTTCATAAAATACATAATTGGATCAAACTTATTTTTCATTAAGGAAATATACTTAGTTGGTATTTCTGCTGGTTGTAATACATTATTACATTACGTCTCAAAATTAGATAGTTATGTTTATAAAAATTATATCAAAAAATGTTTTATAATTTCTTGTTCTCCCTACATAAAACATAATATTTTAAATTTAAGTTTAGTAAATAATAAATTATTATCTGGACTTATCATCTCAAAATTAAATAAAAAAACTTTTAATATTTATAAAAAAAAATTATCATATAATATGTATAATTTAATTGGTGATATAGGAAAAATAAATAATAATTTTAATTCTATAGATCAATATTTTGATTCTTTAGAATTAACAAATGATTCAATTAATAAAATAAAAATTCCATTAATATTGTTAAATTCAGATGATGACGATATCGCAAGGATGAGATTAATGGAAAAATTTATTGATAATTTTTCTTTAAATAGCAATTTTCATTTTATAGTAACAAAATATGGATGGCATGGTACATTTTATAATAAAGATAATAAATTTATTTATGATATTATAAATACTTTTTTATAAATTAAATTAAATTAAATACATCCTGGCCCGCAATCATTTACTTTTCCAATTCTAGATCTCATAATCCATTTTTTTTTATTTGTAGTTGGAAATCTAAAATAAACTGGATTTTTTATTCCAGAACAATTAAATGATATTTCAATAATATAATATTTTATCTTATTGAAAAGTTGCATTCTTAAATAAGATAATTTCATCAATATCATTTCAGGATCTATATTACATATAAACCTAGGTTTCAAAGGTTTTCTATTTTTGGATAATTTTTCTATTTGAATATCTTTAAATATAACTATCCAATAAAATACATTTAACTCGTCTTTTTTCTGCTCTAAAAATACATCTATATCATCTGGGAATTCAATATATTTATCACTTTTTAATAAATCTATTATATGACCTAATTTTGAATCTTCCTTAAGATTTTCAATAAATTGACAAAATTCATTTCTTAATTCTTTATCATTTAAATAAACAACTAATTTGGCACTGTATTTATCAATTTGTTTTCTCCATAACTTTCTAACCTCTTTGTATTTTTTCATTTTATTTTTATATTCTTTCAAGTCATTATTATATGACTCGAGTAATGAATCAATTTCATTAGTTAAATATTCAGAATTGTTTTCAACTTCTATTAATTTAACATTAATACATTTTTTTATTTCATCATCATCTGAACATTTAATATAATTATTAATTGATTTATCTGTATATTTTTCAAGCGTTTCTAAATCTAATTCCTTTGATGGTATTCCAGTAATTTCTTCATCATCGTTAATACCAATAATTAATTTACCATCAATTTTGCTATTTGAAAAACAGGATATATATTTAGGAATATAATAATCAAAATATTTTTTCATATTTTGATTATTAAAATCATCCAGATCATCATCCCATTCTCCTTTAATATAATCTAAAATTTTTTCTTTAGAAAATTCTAAAGAGGGTGCCACTTTAAAACAATATTCTTTAAATTCTAGCTTCGCTTCTTCTTTATTAGGATAATATGATCCAAGTGTATAATTCATAAGTTAAAAATTATTTAATTTAATTATATATATATATATATATTAATATAACATAGAACAAGTAGAAAAATCAATTTTTTTTAATAAATAAATTTATTAAAAAAAATATATTAACTATTATAATTATGCCAAACGGAATAATAGTCATAATACCTACAGGCTCTGACAAATCGTACTTTCATAAACAATTATCTTCAAATGATAAAAAAACTTGGTTAGATGGAGAAAAAATATTAAAAAAAGCAGGTATAAAAAATAAGTTACAATATTGGTATGACGATGACTTTGAAGAAATAACTAACAAAATTACAAAAATTTTATATCAAATAAAACGAAAAGGTTTTAATATTTTTTTTTCAGCTAATCCATTAAAAATAAAGGCTGATGTTATTATTGTAACGAATTTTACAAATAGACTTAATGTACATAAAAGAAATAAACAAAACGGTAAATGGGCTCCTTCTGAAGGTCTATTTACAATGGAACAACAATCTTATGACGCTTGTCTTCATAAAATACCTATTGTATTTAATGGAGACATTCCTAATATAAAAACACTAAAATCAATTCAATATCATGTGAACTTCAATGAATCTATAAATAATAATATTTATACAACTTAGTAATCATAATAATCATCGGCGATTTCATCATATTTATCTTTATATTGTGGTGCTTTTTGTGAGATAGGATTTTTTTTAGCAAATTTCTTATTTTGTTTTTCTCTTTTTTTCTTCCTCTCTTGTAATTCCTTTTCTCTTTTAGCCACCTCTTCTGCTTTAGATGCATCCAAAGTTGCTTTCTCTTTAGCATCATTTTCAGCTTTAAGATTTGCTTCTTCTATCCTCTTTTTTTCAGAAGAAGAAATTTCGTAATGAGAAATGACTTGATCAAATGCTGCATCCAAATCATCAATAGACGTCTGTGTATTCTGTTTTTGATCTTTCAAAGTAAAGTCGCTAAACTCATTTGCAATATCTGGATCAAGATCTTCATATTCATCAGCTCCTTCATCCCAAACGTCGAATAGATCTAATGATCTAGAAGTATTTGAAACTGTTTTTACAGTTTCTTTATTTTTTATTTCAGTATCTTTGTCTGACATATTAATAATAATAATTTATTTTTTTTTAAATACAATTTATAATTCAATAAAAAATCAATTTTTTATTTACTCAAAAAATAATGTTTTTAAGTTAGGTTTCCCTATATTATCATAATGATTATATGATGCTCCTAATGAAACTATTAATGGAATATATTTTAAATACCCTAATGATGTGGAATTATTCAAAGCTATACCTATACCGGTCCAAACACCTGTTACTGGTAATAAGAAACTATCATTTAATTCGTTTTGATTATTTTTATTAATAATCTGCCATAAGATTTGTATTGCTGAAATCACATATAATACTGTTTTTGATCCAGAATAATTATTACCTTCACCCTTAACAATAAATATATTTAATAAACTTGCACCTAAAGTCCATGCTAAGTAGGATGATAAAATATTTTGATAAATTCTTTTATTTGAAAAACCTACATTTTTATTCCATAATAAATATAGTGATATTACTAAACCAAATAATAAATATTGTGAAATATCAGTTTTATTTTTAGTCCAATTATTAACCCATAATAAGTTAAAAGCACAAGTAGCAAAATAAAGTGCTATTGATGAATCTGACCAAACAATATCTTGTTTATATACTTTATAAGATAAATAGATTAATGCTGTATAAATAAATCCCCAAATACCAAATGTAAAACCAGCTGGTTGAGCTTGTAATACAACATTACCTGGATTTTGACCTACACTTTGACCATTTAATTTTGGTATATAATAATTACCAAATATTGTTAAAGCAGTTGCTGCCAATGGAATTGTTTTTTTCATATCTTTTTTTTTAATTAAAATACTAAAATATTTTTTTATTTTTAATGATTAATAGTTTACCTCCATTTTTAATGATTAATAGTTTACCTCCATTTCTTTTGCTGGATGTCTCATATTATAATTATTAGACATTACATATCCGTATGCTCCTGAATTTTCAATAAGAAATATATCATTAACATTAGTGACAGGAAGTAATCTATTTTTTCCTAAAACATCACCTGATTCACAAATAGGTCCTACAATATTATATTTAATCAAATCTTCATTTTCTAATTTAGAAATATTATGTATTTTATGAAACGAGTCATATAATGTAGGTCTCATTAATGAATTCATACCAGTATTTAAACCAATGTATTTTATATCTTGTTTTTCTTTTACTTGTGTAACTTTAGAAAGTAAAATTCCTGCTTCACTAACTATAAATCTACCTGGTTCAATGAAAAATTTAATTCTTGTTGTTTTTTTTAATTTATTTATATGATCATTTAGTTTAATGAAATCTATAGGATTATCATTATCTACACCAAATCCGCCGCCTAAATCAATCCATTCAATATTATTAAATTTTTTAGAAATTTCTATTAATGAATTAGCTGTATTAACCCACGATTTATAATTTTGGATTCCACTTCCTCTATGTGAATGTAATCCCATAACATTAATATTATTTAAATTTAATATTTCTATACAATTTAAAACTTCATCTATTGTAGATCCAAATTTAGCTAATTTACCTTCTGTAATTACTTTTTTATGATGACCATCACCTGTATTTAAATCAATTCTTAATCCAATTGATTTATTTTCAAAAACTTCTATATTATTAATTATTATATCTACATTATCTACTATTACATATATTTTTTTTATATTTAAAGCATCTTTATATTCATCTAAATTACAAAAATTTGGAGTAAAAATTATATTATTTTCTAACTTTAAAGTGTTTCTTAAGAAATAAACTTCATTTAATGATACACATTCAAAACCTATGTTTTGAGAAGCTATTTTTTTTATTACATTTTCATTATTATTCGCTTTCATTGAGTAAAAAATTTGATCAATTGCAGGTAATTCTAATTTTAGTAAATTTATTTGATTTTTTACAAATTCTAGATTATATAAATACAAAGAATCATTTAATTTCATAATTTCAGTTATTTCATTTAAATTCTTATACCACCATTTTTTAGTAACTTTTACCATATCTTCTTGATAGCTTTTTGAAGAGATCAAATGTTGGTGTAATTTAGTTAAAATATCTGTTGAATCTATATTATTAACTACAAAAGATATTGTTAAATCATTTGCACTATGATGAATAATATGAATATCATATTTTTTTATAATATTCATTGCCTCATAAATACCTTCTTGATTTTTAATAGAATCTCCTACAATAGATACAATAGAACAATCTTGTATCATTTTAACTTTATAATTATTACTTAATAAATTATATACCTTTTCTAATAATTTTTGATTTTGACAATCTGTTGTTGTACTAATTGTAAATTGTGAAGTTGTAATAATATTAACATCAATTCCTAAATTAGAAAACTTACCAAAAATATCATATACAAAACCATAATTATTCCACATATTAACAGATTCAATATTAAAAACAGTTATATTATTTTGATCAGTTATTGCATATATTTCTTTATTTGTTTTTATTTTATTACAAATTTTTGTGTTTATCATTGAACTAAAATCATATGTATTTCTAATGGTCATAGGAATATTTTTATTTTTACAAGGAATTATACAATATGGATGTAAAACTTTTGCACCCATTGCGGCTAATTCTTGTGCTTCATTATAACCAATATCATTAATAATTCTGCTATTTTTTATTTTATTAGGATCTGCGGTATACATACCATTTACATCAGTCCAAATTTCAATTGAATTTGAATTTAACATATTTGCTATTAATGATGCAGAAGTATCACTCCCACCTCTTCCAATTAAACAAATATCGTTTTTATTTAATGTACTAGCAATAAAACCTTGGCAAATATATACTTTTTTATTTGATGTTAATTTAGAAAAAATATTATAATCAGCATAATATTCAGATGATAAATATAATTCATCATCATCGTCGTATTCATTTAAAGCTTTCATAAATTTTTTGGAATCTAATAATTCTGCATCAATAATATTATTTTTAGTTATATATTCATAAAATATATTTGTTGATAAAATTTCACCTAAAGATACTAATTCTCTTTTATTTTTATAATTATTTGTTAATAAACTTATTTTATTTATTACATTCTTATTCAATTCAAGATCATCTACTAATTTAAGATTTAATTCTAATGCATCTTTCAAATTATTTTTTAGCAAGAAATTTGTTGTATTTTTCATTGCTGATAAAACAATTACTATTTTATTATTTTCATTAATACTCAAGATTTGGTTAATTCTTCTAATTATAGAATTAAAGCCTAATTTAGATATTGAAGATCCACCAAATTTTAAAACAGTCCATTCGTTATTTGTCATTTTTAATTATTAGCTTCAATAGCTTCAATAGCTTTTAAATAAATAAATATATCATTCAATTTAAAAAAAAAAATAATTAATGTTTTTTATATATGAATAAAAATAATTTGAAACTATTAATTATTTTTAGTAGTTTAATATCTGGTTACATTTATCTAAATAAAACATATATAAATAATGTTCCATGCAATCAAGAAAACTATGATAAAAAAATAAAAGAATATAAAATAATTAAAAAAATTATAAATGATTTTAATTAAAATATTATATTAAAAGTAAATTAATAATTACTGATTAATTCTTTATTTACTTGTATTTTAAAGTTATTTAATTTTTTAATAACATTAGAATCTTCTTGTTCGATTAATCTTGTTAGAGGTAATCTCATATTATCGTTAGATATTAATCCATTTTTAAACAATACATATTTGATTGGAATTGGATTACTTACTAAAAATAGATTTTCAATAAATTCTGAAATTTGATAAAATATAGAATTAGCTCTAGAAAAATTGTTATTATTACATAAATTTACTAATTCACAAATTTCTTTTGGCATAATATTTGAAGCTACACTAATTACACCTACACCTCCAAGTGACATAATAGGTAATATATTTAAATCATCACCAGAATAAATATTAATATTACATCTTTCCTTAATTTTTCTAATTTGTGTTAAAGATCCACTTGCTTCTTTTATTGCTGTTATATTTTCACAAATGTTATATAAACCGATTATTGCATCTGGATCCATATTTATTCCGCATCTTGATGGAATATTATAAATAATAATCTCTTTATTCTTTAATATATCATCTTGAGCAATTTTTAAAAAATGTTCAAATATTCCATTTTGTGTAGGTTTATTATAATTAGGCACTGTAACCATAAATGCATTACATTTATCTACACAAAATCTACCAAATTCAATTACTTTTTTAGTATTATTTCCACCGATACCTACAACAATTTTAATTTGACCATTAAATCTATTCCAAACATAATCAACTATCTCTTTTTGTTCTTCACTATCAATTGTTGGAGATTCACTGGTAGTACCAAGCAAAATAATTCCATTAACACCATTCTTAATTTGATAATTAATTAAATTATCAAAATCAGAATAAATAATTTTATCTTCGTCATCAAATGGTGTAACAATTACTGTATATACTTCCCCTTTATCAAAAACCTTATTCATTTTACTTTTTTTAGTTTTTAAAATCTATTACACCTTTATATATTATATTAGCCTTCCCTTCTAAATATATTGAGTTATCTTTAAAGAAAATTCTTACAGTATCACCAGATTTTACGTTTATGAAGATTTCATTATTTTTTAAAAACTTGTGAATTACAAATGCAAATGAACAACATCCTGTGCCACATGCTAAAGTTTCTGCAAATACACCTCTTTCAAAAGTTCTAATATAAAATTTATTATCAGAAAAAGCAACAAAATTAACATTTACATCTATATCTGTAATTAAATCATTTACAATTTTACCCATATTATTAACATTTAAACTATTTAGTGCATTTAATGATTTTAAAATAATTACTATGTGTGGAACAGATACATCAATCCTATAAATATTGTTTAATTCCTTAGTTTTTTGTATCAAATCTTTATCCAAAATATTTTCAATTAACCTTCTAATTTCATCATCTATTTCTAGAATTTTTGGTGAAGGTATTGATGCATAAATATCTCCATTTTTTAGTAAAGATGCAATTGATATTAATCCGTCACCAGTTATAAGTTTTAGATCTTTATTTGTACTTGTATTATCATATACATATTTAGCAGCACATCTTAAACCATTACCACACATTTTTGCCATACTACCATCTGAATTATAATAAACCCATTTAGCATCATATATTTCTTCATAATTCATAGTCATCAAAATAACACCATCAGCACCAACATCTGATCCTCTTCTACAAACGGTTTGAACAAATGAAGTTAAATCTGATGGAATTTTTTCGGTTTCTGTATTAATCATAATAAAATCATTTCCACACCCACTATATTTTTGAAAGTTAATTATTGTATCATCTAAAAAAATTTTTTCTTCTTGAATCATTTCTGTATAAAATCCTGGTTTCATATCTGATAACCATTTAATATATTTAATAGCTCCTTCAGCAAAAATATTTCTCTTTTTAGCTTTATGTACTATTTCTAAATATTCAGATTCATTCTCAAAACTAATTCTATGTTCACCAAAATTATCACCTTCTCTAACACTATTTATAAATGCTCTAGAATTTAATTCTTTATTAATAGATATTGCAGTACCACTTGGTTTATCTATCTTGTTAATATGATGTTTCTCTTCTAAATTTATATTCCAATTATTATCTAAAGTTTCATTTGCAATATTTACCCATTTCAATACTAAAGGAATACCTTCTGAAAAATTAGAAATTACAGCTACTGGAGCAAATCTTGAATAAAGTTTTAATTCTTTAATCGGAAGATCTCCTGTAGTACCTATCAATAAAGGAATTCTTGAATTTTGTAATTTTTTAAGTAACATTCTAGTTCCTTCTGATGATGATACATCTATAATCATTTTTGTATCATCTGGAATTTCATAATCTCTTGAAATATTTCCTAAAAAATCTATATTATTTTCTTTTAGTAGATCTCTTATTAGACTCCCTAATTTACCATTTGCACCGATTATTGAAACCTTAAGTCTTTCAACGTGATTCATATTATCTTTAATAAGCTTAGATAATCTTTCCGCACCAACTATCATCCCTTCTCTGGGATAATATGAAAAACTAACTCTTAAACAATCTTTAAGATCACCATTTCCAGAAAATTTTGATCCTGGGTGAAATTTAACTTGGTATTCTTCACTCATTTTTAATAATTTATTAGCATCTAATTTATTCTTAAGATGAATCCACAAAAAGTATCCTCCAAATGGTTTTTCTAAATCTACATATTCAGACATATTTGAATTCAAACTTTCGTAAAGAATATCACATCTTTCTTTTAGAATTTCTCTTGTTTTTTCAATATTAATTTTCAGGAGATTTTTATCTATAATGTTATGTACTATTGAAGATATAAAAGGGTTTAATCCACCACTACTATCAAGTTGACCACTATTTTTCAAAATATTAATAAATTTGTCAGATGCTTGAATCCAACCTAATCTCAAAGAAGGAGCTAAAATTTTTGAAAAAGAACCCAATGAAATAAAATTATCATTATAATATTTTAATGGTAGTGGTGGTTTTTTATTTTCATCAAAGTAAAGTAGTTGATATACTTCATCTGCAATTACTTTAAAATTTGTATATCTATCTGATAATTCTGATAGGAGTAATCTATGAGAGTGATCGGTTGTTACTCCCATAGGATTATGAAATGTAGGAATTGTATAAAAAAATAAATTTTCTTGATCCGGATATTTCATTAATTCACTTTCTAATTTCATTAAATCTACACCTTTATTAGTCATTGGGATAGTTACAATATTAAGTTTAAAATCTTTAAAAATATTAATTGCTAAAAAATAAGTAGGTTCTTCAACTAATATTACATCACCTGATTTTGTAAGAATACTACAAAGTAATGTTAGTGCTTGTGTCACACCATTTGTAGTAAATAATTCACTTGGATTTACAATTTTACAATATTCAGATGATAAGAATCTAGATAATGATTTTCTAAATTCTAAATAACCAGGAATATCGCCATATTGTAATAGTGATGGATCATCAATTTCCATTACTTTATCCATCCCCTCTTTAATAATATCTAATGGTAACAATTCTGTAGAGGGTTGTCCTACTCCAAAATTAACCATTTCATTGTATGTGGGTACATTATATTGTCCATATTGAATCATTATATTAAAATATATTAATAATTTTTCTTTTAAATCTTTTTTAAAAATAAAAGAAACCTAACATTTAAAAATTTTTTTTTTGATATATATTTAATATTTGAACTGCATTTAAAGCTGCACCTTTTAAAATTTGATCACCTGATATAAATAATTCATAACCTTTATCTTTCTCTTGACCTAAATCTGCTCTAATTCTTCCAACAATTATATTATGTTTTTCACTAGCATTTATTGGTTCTGGAAAATTATTTTTTTCTCTATTATCTACTATTTCTATTCCTTCTGTATGATTTAGTATATCTTTAATTTCAATCTCTGTGGCCTTATTTTTTAATGTTATATTAATACTTTCTGAATGAGCTCTAAAAACTGGTACTCTTACACAAGTTACAGAAATTTTTATTTCATCATCTTTAAAAATTTTTCTTGTTTCATTTATCATTTTAAGTTCCTCTTCATTATAACCATTTTCTAAATTAACTGGTGAATTATGTGAAAATACATTCCATACATATTGTTTACCAAATATATTTTTACTTGATACATTTTTTGTCAAACAATATTCTTTACTCTGATTCTCTAATTCATCTAATCCTTTAATTCCTGCACCACTAGCTGCTTGATATGTACTAACAACTATTCTTTCAATTCCAAATTTTTGATAAATCTTCCAGAGTGTTACATTCATTAAAATAGTAGAACAATTAGGATTTGCAATTAAACCATTGTTTTTATTTATTAATTCAGGATTAATTTCTGGAATAATCAATGGATGATTATTATTCATTCTAAAAGCTGAAGAATTATCTATTACTAAACAATTACTATTTTTTGCATATTCAAAATATTGTTTACTTAAATTAGATTCTACAGCAAATAAAGCTACATCCATATTATTAAATGAACTGTCATTAACTGATTCAATCAAATAATCTTTATTCATAAAATTAATTTTTTTACCTACAGACATTTCACTAGCAAATAATTTTAAAGTATTAAAATGTATATCTAGTGATTCAATACATTTTAGCATTTCTTGTCCCACTGACCCAGTAATCCCTACTATTCCTATATTCATTTAATAAATTAAATTATTAATATTTTAAATCATTTAATTTTAAATATTAATTTTTTGTTAAATCTTCTATAAATATTGATTCTCTTATTTTATTTTTATTTTTTTTCCTTTTAATAATTAATTTTAATAAATCTCTTAATGATAATATATTATTACCAAAATCTCTCTCCAATATTTTTTCTATACTAATTTTTGTCATTAAGATTTATAAAGAAAAATATTTTATTTATGCAGATTTTTTAGAAGATCTTTTTTTAGATCCTTTTTTAGATCCTTTCTTAGATCTTTTTTTTTTAGATCCAGTTGATGCCATCTCTACATCTGCTTTTTTAGATCCTTTTTTAGATCCTTTTTTAGCTGCTTTTTTAGATCCTTTTTTAGATCCTTTTTTAGCTGCTTTTTTAGATCCCTTTTTAGCTGCTTTTTTAGATCCTTTTTTAGATCCTTTTTTAGATCCTTTTTTAGATCCTTTTTTAGATCCTTTTTTAGATCCTTTTTTAGATCCTTTTTTAGCTGCTTTTTTAGATCCTTTTTTAGATCCTTTTTTAGATCCTTTTTTAGCTGCTTTTTTAGATCCTTTTTTAGCACCCCCTTTTTGTTTTTTTCTATCCTTTGTCATATAATCAAGAACAAATTTTAAGTCTTTGTTCTCTTTTAACATTTTCATTAAATCAGCAGCATTCATTTCTGTTTCTTTTGTAACATTGTCATTTTTTTTGTCATCCATTCTTTCAGTAACTAAGAATTTATCTGCTTCAACTTCTTTTACAATTACTTTGTAAAAATCTTTTTCACCCATTTTTTTAGTAAAAGAAAAACTTATACCTTTTTCACCGTCAATTATGCTTTCTTTAATAGTATGGCTTGTACCATCTACCCTTCTCTGTAAACTGTTTTCGTATCTATAAGTAACAGTACTCATTATTATATTATAAAATTAATAAAGAAAAAAAATTTATATTATTTTATTTTATTCTTTATTATTTTTATTCATCTTGCAATATTATACTTAATCTTCTTAACATTATTTAATGTACTAATTTCTAATTCTATTGAATGATCATCACCATCTATAACATTTGTATCCACCATTTCAACTCTTTTTCTTTTATTTATACATTCGGTAGTTTTATTTATAATACATAACTGAACTAATTTATTAAATAACTCTATGCTATTAATTTTATATTTAAATCTAGAAAAACTAGATACTATATTCTTTAGTTTTTTTTTATTAAGAAGATCTCTATTTTTTTCTTTATTAATAAACCTAAAAATTTTATTTTTTAGTTCTTCTAATTGAAAATGTAGTTTATTTAAATCCACATTAGTATTCAATAACATATATGGATTTACATTGATAACTAACGTATCAAACTGCGAGGCTAATAATCTTTGCCATCCATTAGCAGATTTTGGAAATTTATGATTCGGATTTCTTTTTATCCAATTTCTAATATTTATTGCAGCCTTTTCTAAAACTAATTCATTAAAAGTTTTTGATGTAATATTATTTAAACAATTCAACAGACAATTCATATTAAAAACAATTGTAGTTTTATCATAACTCATAGTTATTTTTACAAAATAAATAAATTAAATAACATTTTGTTTAAAAAAATTAATTTTTATACTCTTCGAAATCCCAATGCCCAGTATTAGTTGCATGAATAGCTGCATCATTTTGAGTTGTAAATACGTCCATACAATTTGAACATTTAAGTGTTGGTTTATCAATAAAATCAACATAATCATTTTTTTGATTGAATTCTTTTGTATATTCCATAAATTTAGTATATGCATCAATATCATCAAATGAAAAAATAGTCATATCCATTTCAACAGGATACTCTTCTCCATATGACATTACTAATGGATCATAATGTATTCCATTGTAAAGAATATAAATTCTTTTGGTATAATTATTTGTTTCCCCATAACAATCTATTCTCAAACTTTTAACATCAATACTTGCAATTTCTGTTTTAAAATATTCTGATAAGATTTGCAATTCAATTGCACCACCCCAATTAGATGGTTTCAAAATATATTCAATATATTCATCATTAGATCTACCTAAATAAATTTCATTAAATTTATCAGGATCTTGTCTGATTTCATCTATGATAATTTGCCTCATCTTTAAAGATGATGTTTCATTAAAATTTGATCTATCACATAAATAAGCTATCGAATTAAATAAACATGAATTATCTGAATCCACGTATCTTCTTAAAGGATATCTTGGTTGTTCGTCCATAGTTATTTTATCACACCTAATATCTTAAAGATTAATAGCTATTAATTTTCATTTTTTATTCGTTTTATGATAAAATAATAAATATAATCTTATTTTACAATGTATATATTCTCAATTGTCTTTTTTATATATTTTCTAGCGTGGATTATCAAATATTTAGTATTATGTCAAAGACCTTTTCATTACAAATTGGACCCTTCAATATAAGGCTCACGCAGCAAAAAAAAAAAAAATATAATATTTTCTAAATATATAATGAATTATTTTTATAATGGAAAGGAAATAAGAAACTTTACTATATTAAAATTAATTGGTAAAGGTTCCTATGCATCGGTATATAAAGTAAAAAGAAATGATGACAGTAATATATATGCGATGAAAATTATGGATGGAAATCGATTAAGTAAAAAAGAAAAATTAGGATTAATTACTGAAATTAATATTTTATCAAAAAACAATAATCCTTACTTATTAAAATTTTATGAAGTTTTCATAGAAAATAATTTTTTCCATGTAATTATGGAATACGCAGAAAATAAAGATTTAAAATCATTTATTGATTATAGAAAATCTAAAAACTCACCCTTATCATATAACTCGATAAATAAATTATTTTATCAATTATGTCAAGGTGTTAAATATTTACATGATCATAATGTTATTCATAGAGATTTGAAACCTGCAAATATTATGGTTACTAAAAATTTTGATTTAAAAATAGGTGACTTTGGTATTTCAAAAGTTTTCACTGATTACAATAAATTCGCTGTTACACAAATTGGTTCACCATTATACATGAGTCCTGAAGTTTTAGGAAATTGTAAATATTGTTATAAAACAGATATTTGGGCATTAGGATGTATTTTGTATGAACTATTTACATTCGAACCAGCATTTAATGCTAGATCATTATCCGAATTATATAAGATAATTAGAATAGCTAAATTTGATAAAAGAAAAATTAAAAATCATTCATATTTAAATTTAATTAATAAAATGTTATTAGTAGATCAAAATTTAAGACCAAATATTGAATATGTTTTAAATAATATACCAAATTTAGAAAATGAAGAAAAAATTTTAGATAAAACATGTAATAAAATATTACCAGCATTAATTATACCAAAAAATAAATATCAATGGGATGACATTTTACCTAAACCAGCTTATAGTCCTGACAACAAAATTAAAAAAAATATATCTGAACCTAATTTTTCCGAAAATAATGTAAGTAAATTTGATGCACCTATATTTAGATCAAAATCAGTAATAGATAATAATATAAATGAAAATGAAAATGATAATAAAAAAGAATTTAGACATAATATAGATGTATATTTTAATAAAGTTAATCCATACTCTAGAAAAGAAGTTAATCCATACTCTAGAAAAGAGTTGAAACCTATTGATA
>Ga0209534_10003284_pt1 | contig 15486 bp, 9 predicted proteins | sample COG_07_FD_184751 | JGI IMG/M metagenome (GOLD analysis project Ga0209534, IMG submission 184751) | Pelagic Microbial community sample from North Sea - COGITO 998_met_07 (SPAdes) (version 2) | ecosystem: Environmental > Aquatic > Marine > Neritic zone/Coastal water | place: Helgoland, sampling...
TTCCAACCAATCCTTCATCAGTCCCTTTTTTTGAAGTTGATTGTCCATGATATATCGGAGCTAAACCAACTCCACTTTCACTAGAAAACACAGCCCTACGAATTCCAATTAAAACAAGCCCCCAAAAACCACCTTGAACCATTGTATTAAAATTAAAAGCTTCACTAAAAATAAGAGCAAATGTAGAAGGAACAACGCTTGCATTGGAGATTAAAATAAATATCCCTAAAAGAAAATAAAGAACAACCATAATAGGAACTAATCCAGAGGTAACTTTAACTATTGATTTAAGACCACCAAATATTACAAACGAAGTTAGAATTGTGAAGAGCACACCAATTAGTAGCTTCCAGTTACCATCACCAATACTTAAAAAACTATTTGGATCTAGTACGTCTATATAGGATTGAGTTAGTTGATTAGCTGTAAATGCTGGAAGCACACCTACTAATCCAGCAACTGAAAACCATATAGCTAACGGTTTTCCCCATTTTTTAATTCCTAGAGTCATATAATACATTGGTCCTCCAAGATAATTACCCTCTTTATCTTTATCCCTTAAGCTAACAGCAAGTGAACAGGAAAAGAATTTTATTGTAGCACCAATTAGAGCTGTAACCCACATCCAAACTAATACTCCTGGACCACCTTGATGAATTGCAATAGAAACCCCAGAAATATTACCTAATCCTACTGTAGCTGCCAAAACAGCAGAGAGGGCTTGAAATCTTGAGATACCAATACTAGAGTTATCTTTTTTTAGCAACAAATTAAATCCATGTGAAATTTTCATTAAGGGTTTTGCCCTTGAAATAATAGTTAGATAAATTCCCCCACCAATAATTAAGAATAGCATTACCCAGTTTAAAGGAACTATAATTAGATTGATAAAATTTTCAATAGAATCAAACAAGCTAGTCATGTTGAAAATTAACGATTAAATTTTGAAAAGAATACTTTCTTTTTTACTTTATTACAAATTTAAAAAATTATGCAATCAAGAAGAGAGTGGTTCAAGTCTTCAATAGGTTTAGGAGGGTTAATGATGGCCCCTTCAATATTAACTGCAGAAGAAATTAAAAAATATAATCCAAGACCATTATCTAAGATTGTAAAGTTAAGCTCAAATGAAAATCCATATGGGCCATCGGAAAGAGTTAGAAATGCTATTACAAATTCTTTTGAAGATGCTTGTAGGTATCCTTATGAATACATTTTAGAGCTACAAAAATCTTTAGCAAAAAAACATAATGTTTCTCCTGAAAGCATTGTAATTACTGGGGGTTCAAACGAAGCTTTAAGAGTAACTGGCCTGGCTATTGCTGATGGAGGAGGTGATATTGTTGCTGGCCAACCAACCTATTTAGCACTTATGAGTTATGCAGAAGCCTGGGGAGGAAACGTTAAATGGGTTCCAGTAGACTCTAACAAGGGCTATGATCTCGATAAACTAGAAGAAAGTATTGATGAGGAAACTAAAATGGTTTTCATTGCTAATCCAAATAACCCAACAGGAACTTTATTAGAAAAATCATCCTTGAGTAATTTTTGTGAAAGAGCTTCAGACAGAACAATTGTTTTTTGTGATGAAGCATATTATGATTATATAGAAGAACCAGATTATCCATCTATGGACTACCTAGTTAGAGCAGGAAAAAATGTTATTGTATCTAGAACTTTCTCAAAAGTTTATGGAATGGCTGGCCTCAGAATAGGCTATTTAGTATTAAAGCCGGAGTTAGCAGATAAATTATTTGGAGAATATTCTCCTTATGGAAGAAACAAGATAATGGCTCAAACTAATGTTCTTGCTGTTGCTGCGGCGACAGAAGCATTGAAAGATAATGAGTTTTATACCTTTTCATTGAAAAAAGCGAGTCAAGAAAAAGATAAAATATACAAGCTACTAGACCATTTAGAGCTTAAATATGTGAGATCAAGCACTAATTTTGTTTTTTTTGAGTCAAAAAAACATATCGATGATCTGTCTAAAGAAATGCTAGATAAAGGTGTTCGAGTTGGAAGGGCATTTCCACCATTCTATGATTGGTGTAGAATTAGCACAGGAACGAGTCAAGAGGTAGACAAGTTTATATCAGCAATGCTAAAGGTATACAGTTAATTCTTGTATATAATATATGTTGCTTTAACTCCAGTTGCAAGATTCCACCTATTAGTACCAACAAGCTGACCTTGGTCATCATATACAATAATTTCTGCAGTGTTTGGGCCAGAACTTCCTTGGTTTAAAGCAACAAAATCTACAACATTAAAGCCACTTTTTAGATCAAGCTTAAAACCTTTCGCTTTTTCGGTTAATAAAATTGCGGGCACAACGACTTCATCATTTACCTGAACTTTTATTAAATCTCCATCAGGATATTCATGATCTCTTAAAACTATGTTTACGTATTCTCCATCATTTCGAATTTCTCCTAGAAACATATCTACCTTAAATTGATTACTGTTTTTATTAGATTCGGATTCTTTTTTGTTTAATCTTGAGAGATAAAATTCATTAGAATTGATAAATCTTTCAGGTCGATTTTCTTCAACTTTTGCATCAGGAAAAAAGTTTTTTTTGTTTTTATCCTCTAATTTTTTTAGAAAGGGATTATCCTTTTTTTTAAGATTCAAAAGAGAATTCTTTGATTTAGAATTTGATGAAGAAAAAGGGATTCCCGATGAATTATTGGAATTATCCTGGGAATAACCAATCCCAATAATCATTAATGAAAACATTAAATAAATTAAATATTTATTATCTTGAATCAACCTATTAATTTTATACTAAGATAAACCTTTAACATGCAATTAGAAAACATCGACTGGCTAATCATTTTGGCTTTTTTTATCCTATCATTAGTTATTGGAATAATTGTTTCAAAAAAATCAGGAAAAGATGTAACAGAATTTTTTCTGTCGGGAAGAAAAATGCCATGGTGGCTTTTAGGGATTTCAATGGTTGCTACAACTTTTTCGGCTGACACTCCTAATTTGGTTACTGATATTGTCAGAACAAATGGTGTTGCTGGAAACTGGGTTTGGTGGGCATTCTTGTTAACAGGGATGTTAACTGTTTTTGTATATGCTAAACTTTGGAGAAGATCAGAAGTTCTGACAGATCTTGAATTTTATGAATTAAGATATAGCGGTAAGGGTGCTGCATTTCTCAGAGGGTTCAGAGCCTTTTATTTAGGAGCTGTTTTTAATGTTCTTATAATGGCAAGTGTTTGTTTGGCAGGAATAAAAATAGGAGGTGCGCTACTTGGATTAAGCCCAGTGGAAACACTTCTAATTTCATGTGCTATTACTGTTATATATAGTTCAATAGGAGGATTAAGGGGAATTATTATTACAGACTTTTTTCAATTTATTCTTGCCATGGTAGCTACTTTTTGGGCTGCATATGAGATTGTTAATTTACCTCAAGTAGCAGGACTAACAAATTTATTAAACCACCCAGATGTTATACCAAAGCTTAACTTAATACCAGACATAGCAGACACAGACTTATTCATAGCAGTGTTTATTATTCCTCTAGCAGTTCAATGGTGGGCTGTTTGGTATCCAGGAGCTGAGCCTGGAGGAGGAGGATATGTAGCTCAAAGAATGTTATCTGCAAAAGATGAAAAAAATGCAATATGGGCTACACTTCTTTTTAATTTTATGCATTATGCTGTAAGACCTTGGCCATGGATTTTAATAGCATTAGCGTCAATTGTTGTATTTCCAAATCTTGAATCTCTTCAAGAAGCTTTTCCAAATACAATAGTTGGAAATGATCTAGCCTATCCTGCTATGATTTCATTTCTTCCCTCAGGTCTTTTAGGCTTGTTAGTAGCTTCTTTAATAGCAGCGTTCATGTCAACAATTTCAACTCATTTAAACTGGGGGTCTTCATACTTGGTTCATGACTTTTACAGAAGATTTTTTGTAAAGGATAGGACAGAAAAACATTATGTATTTATGGGAAGAATTTTTACTGTTTTGCTCATGGTGTTTTCAGCGTTTTTTGCACTTTTCCTTAATAACTCACTTCAAGCATTTGGAATAATACTTCAAATTGGTGCAGGAACAGGTTTAATATTTATTCTAAGATGGTTTTGGTATAGGGTAAATGTTTATAGTGAATTAACAGCTATGATCGTTTCGTTTATAGTAGCTTTGGCTTTTGAGTTTATAATCCCTAATAATTTTTCTGTTGAGGAAAAACTAATTATAGGTGTTACAATTACTACAATATCTTGGCTTATTGTTACATTAATTACACCTCCATCAAACATCGAGACCCTACAAAATTTTTATAAAAAAATTCAACCAGGAGGACCAGGATGGAAAAAAGTAATTAAAGAATCTGAATCAAAAGGAATTACTATAACAGGGAAAAAAGAGAAATGGGATGTTCCGAGCGGAATCTTATGTATGCTTTTTGGAAGTATCTCAGTTTACAGTATTCTGTTTGGAATAGGATATATTTTATATTCACAAACTACAACAGGAATAATATTTTTGATTATCTCAGTTCTATCTGTTATTGCTCTTATGAAATTTTGGAAGAGATTATCAACCGAAGGTTAGCCTAGAAGCATTCCAACAAAAGTTGCAGACAATAAGGAGACTAGTGTCCCAGCTATCATTGCTTTGAATCCAATCTCAGTTAATAACTTTGATTTTCCAGGAGCAAGAATGCCAATTCCTCCAATTTGAATTCCTATTGAAGCAAAATTTGCAAATCCACATAACATAATTGTTGCCATAATAACAGACTTTTGATAAGTTAAATGAACAGCAGTTCCAATATCTTTAAGACTAGCAAGCTCTATATATGCAACAAATTCACTAGCCGCTAGTTTAACACCAAGCAGCTGACCCATTAGCGTAATGTCTTCATTTGCAACACCTATTAACCACATTAGGGGAGCAAATAAATATCCTAGAATTAGTTCAAGTGAAAAAGATTCATAAATAGTATTTTCTTGAATCCAATTGTTAAGACCAAACACCTCAGCAATTTGATAAAATACACCGTTAACAAGGGCTATAAGTGCAAGAAAAACAAGAAGCATAGCCCCAACATTTACTGCCATTTTTATTCCATCTCTTGTACCGTTATTAATTGCTGATAGTAAATTTGTCCCAGTAACATCAGAGCTAATTTCAATATCTTTATCTACCTCTTCAGTTTGCGGGAACATCAATTTTGAAATTACAATTGCCCCTGGAGCTGCCATTACAGATGCTATAATTAAATTTTTTGCAACCTCTATTCTTTGAATAGGATCATCACCCCCAAGAAACCCAATATAAGCAGCAAGTACACTTCCTGCAACCGTGGCCATTCCTCCAGTCATTAATAAAAAGTATTCAGATCTATTCATTTTATTTAAATACCCTTTAACTAAAAGAGGCGCTTCTGTTTGTCCTAAAAAAATATTTCCAGCTACAGCTAAGCTTTCTTGTCCTGATATATTTAGAAACTTAGTCATCATCCAAGCTAATCCAGACACAACCTTTTGTATAATGCGATAGTAATATAATACTGATGTAAGAGCTGAAAAGAAAATAATTACTGGCAAAACTTGAAATACAAATATTTCACCATACTTAGATGAATCCGCAAGGTCACCAAAAAGAATTCTAGACCCTTGATTTGTAAAAGTAACAATGGCAAGGAAGCCTTGACCAATTTTTTCAAAAACCATTCTAACAAATTCAATTTTCAATACAGCTACAGCAATAATTAACTGACTTGAAAGACCAATAATTATTGTTTTCCAATCAATCTTTTTTTTATTATTGCTAAGGAGGTATGCTATTAAAATGATCGAGCACATACCTATTACACCTCTTACTACTGATATGATTGAAATGCCTTCGTGAGGAATTATTTCCATTAAAAAAGTTTTACTAAAAATAATAAATATTATTAGCTTTGAATTAAAATTCAAACTATATATGAAGTCCTATCTCTTATCAATGCTTTTTTTTCTACTACTCTTGGTTTCTTGTGGCGGATCAAAATCTGACTTAAACGATTCCTCGCTTTCGGGAAATTATAATCAAAATACTAATAATAACCTGGGCAATAATTCACAAGGAAATAATTCATCTAATCAAACACCTTCCTATTCTTTTGAAAATGAGTTAGTTTGGAGTGATGAATTTGATGAAGACTCATCATTTGGAGTACCAGCTGTTTCTCCAGACAAATGGAATATTGAAACTGTTGCGCCAGATAACGGTAGTTGGTATAATGGAGAGCTTCAGTATTACACAGATAAACAAGATAATATTAAAGTTGAAGATGGTCTTTTAAAAATTACAGCAAAAAGAGAAGACTTTCAAGGTAAAAACTACACTTCTGCTAGAATAAACACACAAGATAAATTTGAATTTACATATGGACGAGTTGAGATGAGAGCTAAACTTCCTGAATGGGAAGGCATGTGGCCAGCGTTTTGGATGCTTGGTGCAAATATTGACGAAATTAGTTGGCCTAATTGTGGAGAGTTAGATATACTAGAACATGGAGATTATGTAAAACAGAGTACTAGTAATGATCCAGGCTTGATTTCTTCAGCTGTTCACTATGGTCCTCAAGACTATTCAAGACAAGTTACATCTGTCCCAAACAAAATCTTTTTTGACACAGGTCAAGAAAGGTTTATTAGGGCTGAAAAAATTATTGATAATCCATTTGAAGAATATCACACCTATGCAATTCAATGGGCACCTGATAAAATTCAATTTTTTGTTGATGAAGAAATGTATTTTGAATTTCCAATGCAATCTCAACATTCGCCATTTGATAAACCATTTTTCTTACTATTAAATCTTGCTGTTGGGGGACATTGGACCGATGGCTATGTAGCTCCAGGATTTACCAGCGCAACCTATGAAATAGATTATGTTAGGGTATATCAATAAAATACTTTTACTAACACCTTTTGTTCTTTTTTCTAATATTCAAGACTCTATACAAAAGATAGATTTAGAGAATGTAATTGTTAAGTCAACAAAGATAAATTCCACAATTCAACAAGCACCTCTTTCAGTTACTTTAAAAAGTTTCAGAGAAGAAAAAAACTTTAATTCTCAATCATCATTTTCTGATTTTATTAAAAATACACCAGGAGTATTTACTAGTTCTGAAAACAACTTCTCTCAAGACCTTAGGATTTCAATTAGAGGTTTTGGCGCAAGATCTGCTTTTGGTATAAGGGGAGTAAAGTTAATAGTTGATGGAATTCCAGAAACCACACCTGATGGTCAAAGTCAATTGGATAACTTACCATTAGGGTTAGTTTCTAATATTGAGATATTAAGAGGTCCTAATGCAAATTTATATGGTAATTCATCAGGTGGAGTTATAAGTATAAATACCTTGACAAAGTCTTCTGAGAAATATTACAGATATTCAGGAATTTTCGGTGCATATCAATATCAGTCTCTTCAAAAAACGAGAATATTAGATTGGAATAACTCAAGTTTAATTATTCATTATGATAAAAGAAGGTCTAATGGTTATCGTGATCAAAGTGGATATAAATCTAATATTCTAAATCTAAAATATATTAATGATTTAGATAAAAAAAATAAAATTGTTTGGCAAATTAACTATACAGATAGCCCTTATGCTTATGATGCGGGAGGACTTAAACTTAGTGAAGTTAAAAATGACCGAAGACAAGCTAGAGAGAATAATATTGACTATGATACTTATGAAAAAGTGAAACAAATAAAAACTGGGATTTCATGGAATTATAACAAAAATGAAAATACATACCTTGATAGTTACTTCTTTTATCAAAACAGAGATTTTCTTTCAAAGTTGCCATTTAACTTCGGGGGAATAATTACTCTTGATAGAAATTATTATGGTCTTGGGACGAAACTTACTAAAAAATCAAGTTTTGAAAATAGAAAAAGAACTTTAGTCTTGGGGATTGATCACCTTAATCAATCTGATGACAGAAGGAGATATAAGAATGAATTTGGAGATAAAGGGGAAATTACACTAGATCAAAAAGAAAGGTTTAAAACCACAGGGGTTTATTTGGTTAATCAGGCATCGTATTCTTCAGGAATTCTTATTAGATACGGTGCTAGGTATGACATTAACAATATAGGAATACATTCAGACTCTGTAAAACTAGATAAGTTTAATCCTTCTTTTGGCTTGTCATATTCAGTTAACTCAAGAGATAATATTTTCTTTTCGTATGGAACTAGCTTTGAAACACCAACATTAAATGAGCTTTCCAATAATCCTAATGGGACACTATGTCCTAGCACTTGTCCTAAATTAACATCTTATAATAAAGAGTTGAAATCTAATTACTCACAAAATTATGAGATTGGATGGAGAAAGTCCACCTCAAACCTGATTTTAGAAGCTGTGGCATATATAACAAATTCAAACAATGAGATTTTGCCATATGAACTAGAGCAGTTTCCTGGTAAAAATTTTTATCGAAATGTTGGCTCAACACTAAGAAGAGGTATAGAGTTGAACTCTCAATTTTTTTTCGATGGAGGAAAACTTAATTTATCTTACACTTTGAGTAAAAATGAGTTTAAAGATTTTGTGCTTGATGGTAATAATCTTGAAGATAATTTAATCCCAGGTATACCAAGTCAAATGTTAGAACTTGACATGATCTTTAATTTAAGCAGAGGAAGATCACTGATCATTTCCAATAGGCTAATAGGTGAAAGATATGCTGATAATGAAAATGAAACTCTAGTAAGTTCCTTTAATTTATTTAATCTAAAATATGCAAAAGAAATTTTAAGTAATAGTGAAATTTTTATAGGTGCAAACAATGTTTTTAACCAAGATTACTATGATAATATTCGAATTAATGCATTTGGAAAAAGATATTATGAGCCTGCTTCAAAAAGAAATTTCTATTTTGGTATTAATTTTTCATTTTGAGTAGACTCACAAAATTAGCATCAATTTTACTTTTTAGTATTTCTCTGCATGCTCAATCAGAGTATATATATATATTAGGGAACACCCAAGATGCAGGGTTGCCTCATATAGGATGTCAACATAAGTTTTGTCAAGATAACTTCGACAAATATGATCAATATTTTGTAACGTCAATAGCAGTTGTTGATTCAGATCTCAGAAAATATATTATGTTTGAAGCAACACCTGATATTACGTATCAGTTAAATAATCTTAATAATAGTATTTTTCAGGAATTCTTACTACCTGAGTCTTTATACATTACTCATGCTCACATAGGTCATTACACTGGATTAATGTATTTTGGAAGAGAGGCTTTAGGTTCAAAAAATCTTTTGGTAAAAGTTTTACCTAAAATGAGTGAGTTTTTGAAATCTAACGGACCCTGGAATCAATTAGTAAACATAAATAATATTGAAATTCAGAAATTAAACTTTGGAGAGAGTAACAACGAATTAACAAACATTAGTGTAACACCCATAAAAGTACCTCACAGAGATGAGTATTCTGAGACAGCAGGATATGTAATCCAAGGAAAAAACAAAAAAGCTTTATTCCTACCAGATATTGATAAATGGGAAAAATGGGACAAAAATCTAGTTCATCTAACTGAAGAATTTGATTACTTATTATTAGATGCTACATTTTATGACTCAAAAGAAATTAACAGAGATATAAATGAAATCCCTCACCCGTTAGTCACAGAGACCATGAGTCTACTTGATAATCTTAGCTCAGAATTAAAAGTTAAAGTATACTTTATACACATGAATCACACTAACCTAATGTTAGACCCAGAGAGTGAGTTTTCAAAATTAGTTGAAAGCAAAGGCTTTAATATTGCAAGACTAGGGCAAAAACTTAATCTATAGATCTCCAGATTGAATTTTTTTAGCCACTGCTTGTGTTTCATCAAGTACTCTTAATAAATTACCACCCCATAATTTTTCTATTTCGGATTGATTATACCCTCTTTCTCTAAGGGCAGTGGTTACATTCATTGTTTCTGAAGCATCTTGCCAGCCTACTATTCCCCCACCTCCATCAAAGTCTGAGCTAATCCCAACGTGATCAATTCCAATTTTTTGTACCATATAATCTATATGATCCATAAAATCCTCCATATTTGGCGGAGGGTCTTTACGATCAGTTAAAAAAGATCCAAGGGCTGTAGTTTGTACAACTCCACCGTTTTCTTTTACCCAGTTTAATTGCTCATCATCTAAATTTCTTGGATGATCTCTAAGTGCCCGTGCAGAAGAGTGTGATGCAATTATTGGAGCCTTACTTATCTCAATCATTTGTCTTATACCCTCTTTAGATGGGTGAGATATATCGATCATCACTCCATAATAATTTAAAAGCTCAACAACTTCTTTTCCAAGGTCACTTAGCCCATTATGTAAAGCAGTATTATCGAACTCTCCTGTGTTAGAGTCAGAGAACTGACTGTGACCATTATGTGATAAAGAAACATATCTAGCACCTCTCTCCCAATATTTTCTAACATTTGCAGTGTCCAGCCCCATTGGATATGCATTTTCAACACCTATCATTGCAACTTTCTTTCCCTTTGCATGAATTCTTCTAACATCATCTGAATTTAAAGCTAATTCTATTTTATCTGGAGCATACTTGTTAACAAGTCTATCTATAGCATCAAACTTTGCAATTGCATTTTCTTCAGCTTTTTTAAACCCCTCCTCATTAAGTTCTCCTTGGGCTGTATATACAATAAACCAAGCTACATCAAGCCCTCCAGTAATCATTTTTGGAAGATTAACTTGTGTGTCTGTATCCATTGTGTAATTTAATGAATCAGTAAAGTTTAAAACATTTATATCATCATGAGTATCAATTGTTATTATGGGTTTAGAGTTCTTATTGCAAGAAGTAATTACAATTGTTAGAATTAGTGTTAAAAATATATGTTTTCTCATTTTTAATTTTTTTAGTTACTTGATTATTAATTACTTAGTAGTTTGTTTTTGTTTTTGGCACAGTATTTGCTTATGTGTGTGTGTACATTTAATATGTAACAATGAACGTTCATAATAAAATACAAACATTAAATATAAATTAAATTTTAAAACATGAAAAAAGGATTATTAACTGTTTTGCTTGCCTCACTAGTTTTAGTGGGTTGTCAAAACTACGATGATCAATTTGATGATTTAAATGCACAAATTAGTGCTCTTAAGTCACAAGTTGAAGGGTTAGCTAGCCTTACAAGTCAGGTATCGTCTCTTCAAGGGACTCTTGCTGGTCTTCAAGCAGGTATAGCTGCTGCTCAAGCTGCTGCAACTGCTGCTGGTTCGTCTGCTGACGCTGCAACTGCTGCTGCGACTGCTGCTGGTACTACAGCTACTGCTAACTCTACTGCTATAGCTGCTGCTACTGCTGCTGCTACTGCTGCTGGTGCGTCTGCTGATGCTGCTACTGCTGCTGCAACTGCTGCAACTGAAGCTGCAACTGCTGCTATTACTGAAGCTGCCGCTGCAACTGCTGCTGGTACTGCTGCTGGTGTTACAGCAACTGCTAATGCTGCTGCTATAGCTGCTGCAACTGCTGCTGCAACTGCTGCTGGTGTTTCTGCTGATGCTGCTACTGCTGCTGCTGAAGCTGCTACTGCTGCTGCTACAACGGCTATTACTCAAGCTACTGCTGCTGCAACTGCTGCTGCTGAAGCAACTACTGCTGCAACTACTGCTGGTACTGATGCTGTTGCTGCTGCCGCTCTTGCTGCTGCCGCTGCTACAACTGCCGGTGAAGATGCAACTGCTGCTGCCGCTGCTGCTGAAGCTGCTGCTACTGCTGCTGGTGCTACTGCTTCTGATGCTGCTGCGCTTGCTACTGCTGCCGCTGAAGCTGCGACTGCTGCTGCGACTGCTGCTGGTACTACAGCTACTGCTAATACAAGTTCATTAACTGCTTTAGCTGCTGAGGTTGCTGAGGTTGCTGCTGCTCTTGCTGCTGTTCAAGCATCACTTGCTACAGTTTCTACTGCTGAAGATCTTGCTACATTACAAGCTGAGGTTACAGCTATCGAAGCTGATATAGAGGAATTAATGAACTCTAGTAATGTTTATCAAGGTGGTGTTACTGTTAACAGTGCTACTACTTTAGATGCTGTACATGCTTTAGGTAACTCAATTAATATCGTTAACGGTAATGTAGCTATTACTAACCTTGCGACTTATGATCAAGATAAGGTTCAAGCAATTATTAATAGAATGGTTACTGTAAACGGATCTTATACTTATACTGGTATCGCTGATGCTGCTTCTGCTAATACTGCTTCTCCATCATTTAACACTTTAGCTTCTGCTGGAGATATAATAATGACAGAGATTAATGGTGCTGTAAGTTTTGCTGCCCTAGTAACTGCTGGTGAAATCGATATTACTGGTGATTCATGGGATCACGATGGTGATGAAGCTGCTACTACTGCTGCTGTTCAAGCTATTACGTCTTTCTCTGCGCCTTTATTAGCTAATGTAGATGCTGTTAATGTAAATACTACTGATGGAATTAGTTTAGCAACTGTTGGTACTGCTATTAATATTAACTCTGTAACTACTTTTGCAGATCTTCCAGCTGCACTTGGTATTACTTTTACTTCAGGTGGAACTTTAACTGCTGCTGCATTGACTACTCCACTAGTTGGTGGGGATGAAACATTTGCTTTAACTCTTGCGGGTCTTTCAAGTTATACAGCTCCTGCTGGTGTAACAGGTGGTACTTTAACAGTATCAGAAACTCCAACTTTAGTTGTAGATTCTTACCAAGGTACAATTGACATTAATTCTGGTGTAACTTCTTTCACAGGGACAAGCGTTTCTAATGTAGATGTTGCGGGTGCTGATGAATTACAAATTGCTTCAATAAATTATGTTGCGGAAGGTTCTACTAACGCTGCTTATGTTGCAGCAGAAGATAATGATATAGGTGAAGGTCTAGCATCTTTAAGTATTACTAATGCTCAAAGTGATTTAAATTCTTTAACTGTTTCAGGTAATTTAAATGATGTAACTATCTCTGGTTCTTCAGTTGCTTCTGTTACAATTACAGCTACCATGGACGTATTAGATATTGATACTTCTGATGATCTAACATCTGTTACTGTTACTGGTGCTTCAATTGGAGACATTATCATTGATGATAATGACGATCTTGCAAGCTTAACAATCGATAATTCTTCAAACCTTGCATATACTGGAAGTTCAACTGCACTTACTGGTCTTCAATTAGATATTACTAATAATGATGACTTAGAAACTTTAACTGTTTCAGGTGATGTATTTGACGATATTGATGTTGATAATAATGCAGTTCTTGCAGCTATTGACTTCTCAGGAGTAACTGCAATTGGTGCAGCTGCTAATGTAAGTATAACAGGAAACAATCTAAAAGCTGTAGCAATTACAGAAACTGATGCTTCTGAAGTTGAAGGTACAATTGATGCTGGTACTTCAGGTATGGGTACTTTAGGTGATCTATTCACAGCCTTAACGGCTCAATTAGCTGCTGTGGCTACTGTTCAATTTGATAGTGTTGAAACACTTACAGAGGAAGCAGGTGAGGTAAATAACGGAAACGATGTAAACCTTGGTGATAGTGATGATGACTTATTAACTGTGTATGTTAAAGCTGCTGGTTCTACAGGTGGAACTACAAATGAAGGAACTCAAACTACTGCTGTAGGTGTTGTAGCTGCTAACACGGATGATTTAATTTTCGCAATCAATGGTGTTGATGTAGACTTTGGAGACATGACAGGTGTTATTGCTACTGACCTTGCTGCTGTTCAAGCATCTGCAGGAATTGACGCTGCATTAGCTGCTGGCGCAGTTGTAACTGCATTAAGAGGATATAACTCTACTGCAAGTGTAAGTCTTACAACTCTAACTGCTGGAGCTACTGGCTTAGCTGGTGAGAGATATACTACAGCTGCTGCGGTAACTGCTGCATCAACTGATACAGGTTCTGTTTATGGTTTAGGTAATAACGATGCATTTACTCTAACAGTAGGTGATGATTCGGTTACAGCTACATTTGCTAATGATGACGTAGCCGTTGCTTCTATTGTTGATGCATGGGATACTAATTGGCCAACTGATTCAGTTGTTACTTTATCTCAAACAGGTGATTTAACATTTGATATAAATGCTGTTTCAAGTATTCTTGATAGCTCATCTTATGATTTAGCGGTTTCAATTACTGTTACAGATAGTACTACTGCTTCAACGCAAACTAGTGCTGCTCTTGAATATACAATTGGAGCTACTAGAGCTACAAATGACAACTCTACTGTTGATCAAGGATTTTTAATGCAGTTTACATCTACTGCTGCAGGTGCTACTAACAATTCTATTGTTACTTTAGCAAGCGGTACTGGTATGGACGCAACTATTGATATCCTTACTGCTGGAGAATCTCCAGAAGATGGTGAAACAGGTGTTGACGGAGTTGTTACTGCTTCTGCAACAGGTGTAAGTACAGATTTATCTAGCTGGTTATAAGAGTTAATAACTTTTAACCAACTATAAAATAATTAAACCCTCCTATTAGGAGGGTTTTTTTATATTTGAAATACTGCTATGATTAAAAAAATAACAACAGGACTTCTAGTATCTTATTTTTTTATTTTTCTTGTAAACAATCTTTCTTTAGCATGGGATAGATATATAGTACAGTTCTTAATATTATCAGTAATTAATATATTTTCCTTTATTTTTTTATTAAAGAATTATACTCTTATTGATGTTATTAATTCAATTAAAAAAAATAAGGTAATTTTATTTTATACAGGCTTTATAACAGTTAGTGCTTTATCAATAATAGTTGCAGATAATCAAGTAGAATCAGTAATAGTTCTTTCACAATATTTAAGTTTCTTTTTTTCACTTTTAATTATATATACAATATCTAAACAGTCAAATATTAATTTTATATCCTTAGTGATTAATTTATCACTTATAGCTACAATTTTAGAATCCTCGTATATTCTTTATTTATTTGTTGATAATATTATAATTAATGGCGAGAGCTTCTCAAGGTCTAATATTTATAAAGGATTCTCTGCTAATATAAATATTGCAGCATTTTCTTTAGTTGCTAAATCTCCTGCAGTATTTTATTATTTATTTAAATCTAAAAAATTACTTTTTAAGATTCTATGTGGTTTGTTAATTTTCATGATAGCTTCATGTCTATCAATCTTACTAAGTAGAGGAGCATTTATAGCATTTGCCACTTTAGTTCTTTTATTGTTTGTTTATACACTAATAAATAAAAAATACAATTATACTCTAAGCTATTCAATTTTATTTTCTTCTGTTTTAATAAGTTATTTAATATTCTCAAATCTATCAGTAACTAACCAAGATAGTCTACTTAATAATAGAATAACTTCAATTCAATTTGATGGAGGGGATCAATCTATTAATGAAAGATTAAGATTTTATAAAGGAGCATTTGAAAGTATTAAGGAAAATCCCCTATTG
>Ga0209534_10003293_pt1 | contig 15477 bp, 9 predicted proteins | sample COG_07_FD_184751 | JGI IMG/M metagenome (GOLD analysis project Ga0209534, IMG submission 184751) | Pelagic Microbial community sample from North Sea - COGITO 998_met_07 (SPAdes) (version 2) | ecosystem: Environmental > Aquatic > Marine > Neritic zone/Coastal water | place: Helgoland, sampling...
TGATATATTTGAATTATATATAATTAAATTTTCATTAATTGGCAATTCATATTGTGTACATAATGTAGTTATAATATCTATAAAATTACTGAAGTTTTTTTGATATAAACCTACTAATAGAGCATGTACTAAACAATTAGAATCACCAGGAACAATTATAATATCCCTATAATTAAGTAAATCTTTTTCAATATATTCCTTTTCAGATAATTGAGAGTCATATTGAGTAAAATGAAAAGATATTACTTCATTATTAGGTATGTATATATATGTAGTTGCTTGATTAGCTAGTTCTTTATCAATATTCATTTTAGTAAATGTATATTAGATGTAAAGTGTAATAATATCAATTTTATACATTAAATTAATTTTTTATCCTTTTATTTAAAAATAATTTAAATATCTTTTTCTAACTGTTTTTTTATACTTGAAACATGAACAGATGTTTTTTCAATATTAGAAAAATCTTTATCTTTTAGAGTTTCATAAAGTTCTTTATATTTAGTAATTAGTTCATTATAGTTAACTTTAACAGTGTGGCCCCAGATAAATGTTTTCATTATTCCTCCGTCTAGTTTATTTAGTGATTCCATTTTATTTATCAAACGATCATAATTATCAATAAAATATTTTTCAATAATATTATTAAAGTACGGGAAATGATCTTTATTTTTTAACATTTCATAAATAGCAAATTCAAATGTATTGAATCTAATATACTCATTATATTCAATAGCTCTTTTATCATCGCGTTTAACATTTTCATATGATGGTTCATTAATCATGGGATGTTCATCTAATAAACTTTGTATAGAAAGGAGTAATGATTTCAAGGTCTGAACAGAGCTCCATTTAGGACCACTCCATGTGCCAATTATTGACAAACATACCTTTCCTTGTTCGTATAAATTTGGATTAAAACGAATTTTACCATTAATGGTCTCAAATTTTGCTGAAGGATGATTAAAAGGGTAAGTTTCAGGAATATTGATATCAAAGTAGAAGAAACCGTCTTCGTATGGTGTATCATGTGGCCCAATGATTAATGCTTTGATATTAGTAATATTATTTTCATCATACCAAATATGAATTTTAGGGTCATAATCAGACGCTATTTCGGAAATATCCGAAATAATACGTTTAATATAAATTTTATTCTTTTTTTTTGACATATTATGTTAATAAATATTTAGTTTTTTAAATAGTAGTTAACTTATTCAATTTTTATTTAATTGGCTTTAAAAGAAAAATTTAAATATAAATATTAGTATGTCCGCCGGAACTTATACCGACAAATTATATAAATTATTAGAAAACAACCGCGTTAAAAAAGTAGATGGAGATGAAAAGACATCTCATTATTCAATGGGTACACCAGTTGGTAGCTTTTATTTAACTGGTTTGAAACGTGATAGATTAAATAGATTAATTTCAAGAGCATTAAGTGAAGGAACTACTTTACATCTACTGGAAAAACCTAGAAGCCAAGGTCCGATTATTTTTGATATTGATATAAAATATCACTCTGATAATAATCAAAGAAGATATACATATGATCACATTTTAAAGACAGTAGAAGTGTATAATAATGTGATTAATAAATATTTTAATATAGATCCAGAGCATGCTCATTGTTTTATTACAGAGAAGAAACATCCAAATAAAACAAATGATACAATCTATAAGGATGGTTTTCATGGTGAATATCCCAATATAGTAGCATCAACAGAGATGAAATATATTATTCATCGTGAAGTAGTAGAAATATTTGAAAAGAACGATTATTATAATAATATAAATCCATTAAATAAATATAGTGATATTTTTGATGAGTTAATTATAAGAGATACAAATTGGTTCGTATATGGATGTTGCAAACCTCAACGTGAGCCATATTTATTAACTCATGTGATAGGTATTGATTTAGAAGAATATAATTTTAAAAAGAAATTTACAAAGGAAAATTTACCAGGGATTTTGAGTATAAGACAATTTGGCAGTGAGGATTTATCATTATATAAAGAAAATATTAATGATGATGTAATTAAAGATAAATTTTCACAATTAAATATTAAGAAGAAGAAAGTCTATGAAGTGCGTAAAAGAAGTAGAGAATATACAGAAGAAGATATAGAATATGCACAAAAATTAATAAAGTTATTGTCAGTTGATAGAGCTGATAATTATCAATCATGGATGGAAGTAGGATGGGCTTTGTATAATATAGATGATCTGTTGATAGATAATTTTATTGAATTTAGTCAAATTAGTACAAAATTTAAATTTGGGGAGTGTGAGAAGAGATGGGATAAAATGAGAAATGAAGGTACTCGTGGAGTAGGATTAGGGTCACTAGTAAAATGGGCAGAAAATGATAATCCTGAAGAATTTCGAAAATTAAGAAGTGAAGCTGAAGAGAATATAGTAAGAAGGTCAATATCTGGAACAAGTGGTGATGTAGCAAGATCATTTTATCATATAAATAAAGGTAAATTTAAATGTGCTTCAATAAAAAATTCAGCATGGTATGAATTTAGAAATCATAGATGGCAGACAATTGATTCTGCTAAAACAATTATGTTAATGTTGAATGATGAATATCCTCAAAAATATAAGAAAGTGGCTGATTATTATTATTATAGAAGTCAACAATTAGACGGTGAAGAAAAGAAATTATTTGAAATAAAAAGAGAGGCTGCATTAAAAACAGCGGAGAAGTTAACAACCGTTAAATTTAAAAAAGATGTTATAGAAGAGTTAAAACATAGATATCACGACGAAGATTTTTATAATAAATTAGATGAAAATAGATATTTAATATGTTGTAAAAACGGGGTTTATGATTTTAAGAATAACTTATTTAGAGAGGGATATCCAGATGATTATATATCATTATGTACTAATATTGATTATATATCATATGATAAAAATGATGAGAAAGTAAAGCAAATAGAGACATTTTTTAGTGAGGTTCAACCAGAAGAAGGTATGTTTAATTATATTTTAGATTATTTTGCAAGTTGTTTAGTAGGGCATTCACCAGATGAATTTTTTCATATATGGACAGGTTCAGGTGGTAATGCTAAATCAGTATCAATTGGATTATTTCAATCAATAATAGGTGATTATGCTACTACTATAAGCATAACTTTATTAACAAAAACAAGAGCAGCGTCTAATGCAGCGTCTCCAGAAATGGCGAATTGTAAAGGTAAACGTTTTGTAGTATTTCAGGAACCAGAGAATGATGATAAGATACATGTTGGACATATGAAAGAATTGACAGGTAATGATAAAATTTCAGCAAGGGCATTATTTAAGGAACCAATTGAATTTTATCCTCAATTTAAAACTATTTTAACATGTAATAAATTACCATTTATACCTTCAAATGATGGAGGTACATGGAGACGTTTACGTGTCGCTCCATTCTCTATGAAGTTTGTAAATAATCCAAAAGAGCCAAATGAGAGGAAAAAAGACAGAAATTTAAAAGACAAAATGGACAATTGGAAAGAGCCATTACTATTTATGTTAATAGAAAGATATATTAACAGAGTAAAAATAGAAGGATTAAGAGAACCGGATAAAGTTAAAGAGTTTACAAATGATTATCAGAGACAGAGTGATATTTATTATGAATATTTAAGTGAACAATTAGAAATTACTAATAACAAGAAAGATGCAATTAATTTAACAACAATGTATAATGATTTTAAAATGTGGTCTAAAGAAGCACATACTGAAAGAAGAGTACCGCCAAGATGTGAATTTAAAGATAATATAGAAGATAAATTAGGAAAGATGAGAAATAATAGATGGAAATGTGTAAGATTTTGTCTAGATAAAAACAATTCAGATAATTCAGATTCTGATTCAGAAGATGAAAAAAATATTATTTTTGCCAAATAATTTCTATATTTATAATATATATGAGTATATCTTATAAATATATAGTTTTAGCAATTATAGTTTTAGTTTTAGTTTATATTTTAAATTCGAATAATTCTAGTAAAAAAGAGAAATTTGATGTAAGTATTGATAATTCAACACAAATTATATTCAATGCAGATACCTATTTAAAAAATTTAACTGAATCGCAAGCAAGAGATATGTTAGTATCTTCAAAAACATTACCATTTGTAAGAATTTTAGAAAGAAATAAAGCGGAAAGTGTCTATAATAAATTATTTGTAGATGATAATAATTTGGATGGTATAGTTAAAGATATAATTAGTGTTGAACTAGATGATTCTATAACTATTGATAATGATAATTTATCAGATGAGGAAAAAATAGTATTATTTAATGATGTTTTAAAGAATTTACAATTAAATAAATCATTTACAAAAACTAAAGTTACTAGTGATATGTCAGTAATCCCCACAGCAACTGATGAAGTAGTAGATATAGATGGAGAAAAATATATAATAAATTATAATCCTAATACAACTGCTGATGAAATCGATGCATATGCAAATGTGTTAGGTTTTACAAGAAATTATGTTAATAATACATTGTCAATGCCTTCATTATCGGAATTTAAAGCAAATTTAATAAATAATAAGACATTAATTAAAAAAAATAATTTATTAACTCATGCTGATGTAAATATTGGTAGTGGAGTATTATTACCTAAATATGATTTTACAAATGAACCTGCCTTAGATTTAAAAAATTCAACAATCAATACTTTAGATTTAGAAAATTTACCAGATAATTTAAAATATAGAGTAAGAAATAATCGTGAATTAGTAGCAAATGCATTAGCAAATATAATGAATTCAAAAGCTATACAAAATAAATGGGAATGGACGAAAATAAATAAAGCTGGTGTTATAATAAGTGATACTACCGTAAGTCCAAGTAATGTATTATTAATGAAAAAAAGTATAATTAAAAGATTATTTAATGTAGATATTAATAGTGTTAAAAGACCTAGACAATGTTTAAATTCATTAAATAGCAGTCAACAAAATCATATATATAATATTTTATTAAATTTAAATAATACTGAATATAATTCAGATGATAAAGTATTAGATGTTAACTTTATAAATTCAAATGGTCAAAGTGTATATGAATATCCTCAATCAGCAACGGAAGAGTCATTAGATTTATATCAAAATAAAATAAAAACAATTTTAGAACATATTAAAATTGAAAATATATATAATATTAATCCAATAAGATTTATTCGTTCTAATAGCTTATTTCAACAAGATGATTTAGGATTACCATTATTTTTATATGATCATACTCCTGAACATAAAACACCTATTAAAATTACAAGAGGAATTATAAATGTAAATGGTGATTTAGAAGAGACATCAGGCAGTACTTTACAATCAAATGATATAATTTATTTTGATGATGATAATAAAACACAAATATTAAAAGTGGTAGGTGAAGGAGAGGATAAAAAATATCAAATTTATATGAATGATACTTGGAATGATTTTGATTTATTAAATAGTTTTGAATGGTATATTCCCGAATTAGAAAAAAGAGGTAGAAATCAAAGTAATTTAGAATTAAAATTTGATTTAGTGGCAATAAATAATAGTATTTATAATATTTTATTAAATAGTAATAATAATTTATTTAAGAGCTATGATAATTTTGTTACCAAAGATGATTCAGATGAATTAAAGCTTCCAATCGCATGGAAAAATGCATATCCTTTAACTTGGGATTCAACTAAAACACAAATGTCTGCATCTAGAGATGAATTAGTTGTTTTAAGTAGAAAAAAAGTAGATCCAAATGATATGTCTAAATTAATTTATTCTGATAATAAAGGTGAACTATCAACAGATGAGTTCATAGTCGGTCCTCTTGGTAATATATTAGCTATAAAAACATCAGATGGTAGATATACTGATTCAAAAGGTGTATATTTCCCAGAGACTGATATTTCTGAAACTACAGGTAAAATTGGATGGAAAGCTAAATTTTTAGAAGATGCATTTAATGCATCTAGTAATGATACTATTAAAAAGGAATTCGCATTAATTAATAGATTAGTAGTTTCTAGAGCAAATACTGAATTAGTTAAAAAACAAAATAAATTACCATATGGATCTAGAAATAAAGCAAGTTTAGTAGTTAAAATACCACCTGATGAAGATAGTAATTGGATTAAATTAGATGATGGAGTAAAAAATAATATATATTCTGAAATTGCAAATACGTTATCGAACTATAATATAGTATTAAGTGGTTCAAAACCGGAAGTTTCAGCAAGTTCTGTTTCACAAATGAATAGAAAGAATTTAGCATCTTTAATGGAAAATGGTATTCAGAATATTGAAAGATTAATAATAAGAAATACATGTATGGCGAAAGAATCTTATCCATCTGGAAACTTATTAAAAGATGTAAGAGGTGATGATATAAATTATTTTTATATATCAGATATAAGAAGATTACAAAAGGCAATATTTAGTGCTTTTAATACATATATGGAGACAGAGGACGGACTACAAGATATTGAATATGCAGGATATAGATTACAATTATTATTAAATTTAAAGGGGGATGAACGAGGCACATTTATATTAAATCAAATCCCAGATACTTCAACTAAAAACTATATTAGAAATGCAATTAGTTTATTACAAAGTATTAACTTTAAAGATAGTGATTCGACAAATGAATATATTGAAAATAATATTATATCAAGAGGTTTAACGTTAGAAATGTTGAATGATATTTATAGTTATATTAATTTGGATGATTACTTATCAATTAAAATGGATGTAATAAAGGATAATAGTTGGTTTACATCATATTATAACGAAATAGATAATAATATTGTTTTAGTAAGAAATAAACTACAAAATTTAAGCCCTGATGCTACAATATCTGATGATGATATAATGAATAAATATAATTATGTAAATGCAAGAAATGTAGTAAATGAAACAAAAGAGCGTATTAGTTCTATGAAATCAGATAAAAAACTAGAAATCTTAAGTATTATAAGAGCAAATATTGTAAAAAGACAAGAAAATAATTCATATTCGAGTGATTTATTATTAGATATTGTAACAAAAAATATTACTTTAGAGACTTCATTTAAAATAATAAAATCATTCCATTTAAATACAATAGTTATTGAAAATAATACATCAGCTAAAATAAATAATAATGTTTTAGAAACATTTGATGATTTAATGTCTGCAAATAATTATGATAAATATTATAAATTTTAATTAGTAATAAATTAATTAAAAAAATTGAAATAAATTGAAAGTTAAAATATTTAAAAAAATTCATATATATATATATAAAAATATGTATTTCTGTCCTAAATGCAATTTTACATTAGATATCTCAAAAACAATTATAAATCCAAATATTAATGAAATTAAAACTCCTGAAGAATTTATTGAACTTATTTTAAATGGAAATAATGACGGATTAATAAAATTAAAATTTAATAAAAGCGATTTATTAAAAAACAAAAATTATAAAAAATTAGATAAGGAAGAACAAGATCTATTAGGTATTAGATGTGATGAATTATGTATAGATAAAACAACTGATGCATATTTTATTTGTAATAATTGTAATTATCATAACAGATTAGTATCGGGAACAAAGATATTTACAACACATATTAAAGAAAAAATGTCAGATGATGAATCTTTGTTAAAATTAAGAGTAGATGATCAAACATTACCAAGAACTAAAGATTTTATATGTCCTAACAAAACATGTAAAACTAACACAAAAAATTACGATTCTAAAAAAGAAGCTGTATTCTACAGACCTTTTATAGGAGAATATAATCTAAAATATATATGTTGTGAATGTTTAACTTCATGGGAACCATAAATTAAATTGAAAATTAAGTTATTTAAATATTAGTTATTATATATATAAATGGCTAGTATTCAAAATATTGATTTAAGTAGTAAAAAAGAAGAAGAGTCTGAAGATGAATTTCAGGAGATGGGAACAGAAACCATAAATGAAAGTGATGATAATGAAGAAATTATAGAAGTTGATGATGATGATAATGAAGATAATGAAGATAATGAAGATTATGAAGCTTCTGAAAATGTAGAGAATCTGAAATCAGATTCTCAATATGATATTTATGATGAGGAAGATACTGACGTATTTGATTATAATGACCCAGACACTGAAATTAAAACAGAAAAACGTATCCCTGATAATGAAAGAACTACTATTCCTAGATTAACCAAGTATGAAAGAGTTCGAATTTTAGGAACAAGAGCTAAACAAATATCAGATGGATCAAAAGTTTTTATTAAAAGTAATAAAGTAAAAAATGCTATGGATATAGCAGAACTTGAACTAGAACATAAAGTTATTCCATTAAAAATTAAAAGACCATTGCCAAATGGTCAATATGAAATATGGTCTATCAAAGAATTAGATATAATTTAAAATCTATAAGGAAAAATTTTGTTTGAGCATATCTATTAATTTATAAAAATATATTTTTATAAATTAATTGTATTTTTAATAATTTATTTAATTTCAAGACTAATTCCAGTAATTAGAATATTATTATTTAAATTATTTAAATCAAAACGTACCGTACAACTATTTGATTCAGTAAATTTTCTTGAAAAAGTAAATTTTTGCCAATTATTTGTTAGATTAAATTTTTTAGAACTAAAAAATCCCCTTCTAACTCCTTCACCTTGAAATATAAATAATTCTAATTGACCTGTTCCTTTTGCATAAACTGAATAATCTACAGTTTTTTCATTTTGAACATATGGAAAACATTTTATCATACTTGTATAATGATCATTTTTTGTTGCCTTCGCTGATAAAATAATATCATTTGATACATCATTTGGTAGATTTTCTGTATCATCTATTTCTAATGTTAATAACCCTTTATTGTCTAATTGTGCACCATATGTTATATCCAAAAATCTACTTGTAAAATAAAAATCTTTTAACAAATGTTTAATATGAGATTGATCTAAACACATATCATTAATACATATTTTACCTTTAATATTGACATCACCATCGCCTTTAACTGACATAAATTTATTATTAGAACCAATATGAGCAGTTTTACCTGGTGCTACGCCAACTACTACATCTTGATTATCTTGAGAATATATACCTGGAATACCCCATGCAGCACCAACTCTTAACCTACCTTTATTTTCTGCATCTTTAAAAAAAGATCTTCCTCCTTGTATATTCATTCCTTTTTTACCATTTAAAGTACCTTTCATATCTACATCACCTGTAGCATTTATTACCATCTTATTTACATTACCTTGTCTAAAATTTAAATTTGTACCCGCTTTGGAATTTAAAATTGTTGTTCCATTATCATGTTGAATCAATGCATAATGGTTTGCTTTTGCATTATTTTTATTTGATATACCTTGCCATACATTTCCATGTCCTTGACTTCCAACATGAGCATTACCTAAATCTACATTTGATACAGTAGTTGTATTTTCTTCACCTTCTGTATTTTTATTTTTATTATTTTTATTTTTTAATATTTGTTTTAATTCATCTTCAGTTACACATGTTTCCCCAATACATAACTTTTCAGATGCAGTTAAAATTCCATCAGTATCAATAAAATCACTTGCAGTTACTACACCATCAACATGTAATTTAGTTTCTGGATCAGTAATACCTATACCAACATTATTATTTTTTACTACCATTTTATCTTTATTACCTAATCTAAAATGCAATGATCTATCAGATGGAGCATTTAATATAGTTGTTCCATCTTTATTTTGAGATAATGCGAAATCATTTGGATTTGCTCTATCTTGATGTGAAATAGAAGGCCAATCTGCACCATTTCCAATATCTCCAACTTTTAAGTTAAAAATAGATACACTAGTAGGTGCTTCTTCATATCTTTCTATAATTTTATTTTTGAAATTTCCATCAGCAGAATAATTCATATTATATATATATATTTATATAATATTTTATTAACAAGAAAATCCAAGGCCAACCATACCTTTTGTAATTACTAGCATATTATAATTAATTGCATATATTTTTATAATATAATCAGATTTTATTTCCTTATTTTTCATATTTAACATTAACCGTGCATTATCAAAACAACTAAAATTGCAAGTACCAGACGGTTGTATTTCTTCAGGTCTAAGACCAAAACTATATGAATATACAAAATTATTTGGACATTTTGTATGATATTTATAAGGTTGATATAATCTAAAATATTTAGCAGGTAATGGGATCATTCTATCAGTACCATTAAATTGTAAAAGTGCGGTATCAAAAATATCAATAACTCCAGCAGATGAAAAGTTTTTATTATTTGAAAAATTAAACCAATCATTGCCATATGTAAAGTCTTCATCATCGTCATCAGTACTTCTTATTAAAGTATCAGCGCGTTGTATAGCCCATACAACTTCTTTTACTGGATGAAAAAAGTTAAGTTTTATAATTGGATTTTTATTTGATTTATTAAAAAAATAGTCACCATTCGATTGAACTTGTTCAAGTAGATAAATATGATTTTTAGAAGAGAATTTTTTTCTTTCTTGTAAATCTAAATAAATAAAGTCGACTAATAAAGATGCTTCAAAACTTGGCATAACTGGTTCAGCATTTTTATTATTTGATATCCATAATTGATCAAAAGGACGCCATTTTACATTAAATTTAATGTCATGATTTGTAATTGCTATACATGGTATAGCTAAACCAATATTTTTACAAAACCAGAAATTCATAGGAATTAATAAATCTAAACTATCATCAAAAGAATTTATATTGAAACCAGCAGCTTCTTTCTTTCCTATTAATTCATTATATGCAAAACGTTTCTCATAATTTTGAGTTAATTCTGACCATATTTCAAACCATTCACCATATTGTTTATCTATTTGATATCCGCCAATTTCTAATTCGACATATTCAACTATTGCATGCCCTATAGAATTTACCCATGAAAAACATGTAGTTTTACAACAATTATTACATGGACATTTCATATTTAAGTCCTTAACACATACTTTATTATTTGTTTTTTTATTTAAAGAACCTAATTTTATATTTAAAATTATATCAGAAATTAGATCACCATCTTTTAAAATAACACAACTATTTAAACTTCCAAAAGATACACCACCTGAAAATATTTGATTTTTTACTTCCATAGCAAAGTTGCTATGACGTTTATAAACAGATTTAAAAAAAGTAATTTGAGGATTACCAGTTAAAAACTGGTCCTGTTCTCCGACAGCGATTAATTGTATTAATCCGCCTCCCATAAATATATATAAAATATAAATTTAATTTATAGAATAATCTTATTCTTAAGATAATCTCGATTATATATATGAATCATAACGAAGATATTGCATATAAGACTATAAAAATTATTTCAAAAACAAATTCTTATAATAAAAATTCAGGGGCATTAATTGTAAATGGAGGTATAGGATGTAAAAATAGTATTCATTCTAAAAATATATGTTCAGATGAAGGATGTTTTAAAAACTTAATTACTGAAACAATTTCATTTGATAAAATAATTAATGACAATATTAATTTTGAAAAGTTATCTATTGCAAATTTAGATGTAGATAATGCTGAATTTGAAAATGCTGAAATTCAAAAATTATATTTAACTAAATGTATTTTTGAAACAATTATTCCAAAAAATGAAAATTCATCAATAGGAAATGAAGATAATAAAGTTAATATTATATCAAATAATTTACAAGCTGAAAATATACATTCTTTAGAATTTAATTCAAATAACTTGAATTCAAATAATATATTATCTAATAATGCAGATATTAAAAAAATTATATGTCAAGATTTAAAATCAGAACATAGTGAATTTAACAATATTATATTTAATAAAATATCACCACTAAATGAATTATCACAAATTGGCGATGATGACAATAGACCACAACTTTATATTGATAATATATCTGCATTTAAAGGTGATTTTAAAATACAAGTTAAAACAGATGATATTACCGCAGATAAAGGTAACATAAATTTACTCAAAGGTAAAAATGTAGAAGTAGAAAATTTAGAGTTAGAGTATGGTATTTATGATAAATTGTTACCAGAAACATGTGATTCATTTATTGGAAATGAAAATAATAGAACAAATATTTTTGCTAGTAAAATAAATAGTCAAAGTATTGATACATTAACAATAAATACAAATAACTTAATTTCTACAGATTTATTATCGAATAATATAAAATCAGATATAATAGAAACGAAGATTCATAAATTTGATTGTATTATTCCAATAAATGAAGAATCTAATATAGGAAATGAATTTAATAGAGTAAATATATTTAGTAATAAAATTGATGTAAATAATTGTACTATTAAAAAATTAGAAGTACTAGATGAATTAAAAGTAAATAAATTGGAAAGTATAGAAACTTTTCAATATGGTAAATTAATTTTTAATGAAGGTAAATTTAATTATTTATTACCAGAAGATTATAATTCATATATTGGTACTACAGATAATAGATTTGATTTATACGCTAATAAAATAGATGCTAACTTTGGAAAATTTAATGAGAATTTAGAATCTCTATTTTTTAAAACAAGTACATTAAATGTTACTGAAAATGTATACTTATCCAAGGACTATAAAAATAATGAAATAATATCAACTGATTGTGAGAATAGTAAATTAAATTTAAAAGGTGATATTATAAATATTACATCAAATTTTGACAATTTTAAAATGACAGATGATGGAATTGAAATTGATGGATTAACAATATTAAATCATATTATAATTAATACAAATGCATATTCTAGTGAATATATTTATCCTTATAAAAGTTTAATTTTAATAACTGGAGATTCTTGTAGAAAATATTTTTTGTCAAATAACAAAAGTATAAATAGCAATACTACTGAAATTAAAGATGGTGCAACTGTTAAAGTTATTAATATTAGTAATTATAATATAGTTATCAATGGATATATATTATGTAATGATGCTGACTTTTATGATTTTATTTATTTTAAAAAATGGCATTGTTTAAATAAAGGAAAAAAATATGATGAAAATTCATCAAATGATGATACTACTTGTTGTAATTTAGTAATTACAAATGATAATGATTGTGAATCTAGTAATGAATGTGAATGCAATAATGATTGTGAATGCAATGATAAATGTATTTGTAATTCAGATGATATTACTTATTGTAATTGTAATTCAGATTAAATAAATTTATTATATAATATTATATAAATGATATTAAAATTATATAATAATATTTCTAAAAAAGATATAACAACAAAAAATATATCATTTACTGACAAACAGAATATTTTAAATGGTACATTTATTATTAAATCAAAAATTGATGATAAAATTAAGAAAGAATTGACTAAAGATGAAATATATATACCAATGTTTGACGTGATTAATGATAAAATTAACTTAATTCATAAAAATTATATATTTAAATCAATCAAATACAATAATATGAGAGTACTAAATAATCAATTAGTTAATTTTTTAATAGATAACAATTATGATAAGAAATTAATAGATTTAGTAAATTTATTTGATTTTGATTTACTCGAAAAACAATTTTTAAATTTAATTTATTATAACTCACAAGATATTGGAAAAGATATAAGTTATTTTAAAAATCCTGCTTTTATTAAAAATGCAGATATCAGACCTTATTTAAAAAAATCATCTATTATAAATACCGCATTAAATACTGGAATAATAAAAATTAAAGATTTACCAATAGATGATGATAAATTAGAAAATATTTATAAAAAAATAAAATCTTTTTTATTTACTGAAGAAATTTTAGATTCTCATAAAACCATAATTAAAAAGCATAATTGTGAAAGTTTAATAAGTTTCTTTTCATTATATGGTGCTTTTTATATAAATAAATATTTAAGAAATAATCAAAAATATAATGATAATATTATTATTAGTCAAATTAATAAATTAAATAAATTAATTAAAGATATACCAAAGTTAGATAATGATAAGTTAGTATTTAGATTTATTAATGATGACTCTTATTTAAATTTAAATAATGTAGGAGATATATATATAAATGATTCATTTATGTCATGTACTAGAAAACCCAATATAAACGCTCAAAATAATGAATTTGGTTATATTTTATTAAAAATTAATTTAACATCAAAATTTAACGGTTATTTTATTTCAATTGAATCAGATAGTGTTTTTAATAAGGAAAAAGAAGTTATCATAAAACCTGGCGTTAAATTTAAATTAAAGTCAGTTGATAATGATGTAGAATTTTATTTATTTGAAAAAAAATATTTAAGAAGTATTAAGAAAAAATATGAATTGGAAATTATAGGTATTGAAGATATTAAAATACCTAAATATGAAATTGTTAATTTACCTGAATTCGATATTTTAAAAACTAAATTAATAGGTGATACTTTAGAAGAAAAAATAGATTTTTTTATAAAATCATTTGGAGGTATAAATAAAAGTTGTTATATAAAATATAATAATAAAAGAAAATTATTTTATTTTAATTATTATGATAGTACTGAATTATATTCGGATTTTTATTATTATAATATATTAAACGGATTTTTTTTATTTTCATTTGCTGATAATAATCAAGAATTAGATACGTTTATTGAAATTGGTAATGAATTAATAATTAATTACCCATCTCGATTTTTAAATTTTAAAGAAAATGATGATATAAATTTAATTTCAGCCCTATTTTGTAATTTATTTGAAATTAATTTAATTAAAATTTTCCCTTACTATGAAGGCATTAAAGAATCTTATTTTAAAATTGGTATTAATAAATTACTTGAAAATATTATACTAAATAAAACAAAATATATTGAAGGTGATGGTGAGCTTGATATTTATGAATTTAAGAAAATAATATTATTTTTAGAATCAAAAATTGATACTTCTAGCATACATTTTAATTTATTAAATTACATAAATAAAAATACAACATATAAAACTCTTATTATAGAATTAATAAATAAAAATAAAATTTATTTAAAATATTTATATAAGAGCTTACCTAAATTTGTAATGTTATGTCATTATATATTTCAACCATATGAATATCTATTAGATGAATCATATATCAAATATATTCCAATAAATTATTCTACTTATAATCAAAATGTCGATAATAAAGATATTTCGGACGATACAAAAATAGAATATTTTGAAAGATCATTAATAAAAAATTGAAAAATAAATATTATTCATACATAAATTTATGAATTAATAATATGAGTTTGCCTGAGAATACATTCAAAAGCGAACCTGGCTGGACAACTATCGAATCCAAGCCGAAAATGTCAAAACAATCAAAAATGACAAAATCAAACACTACAAAACTACCTACTGGATATCCAGTAACTTCAGATAAACCAAGATACTTATTCGATTGCCGATATTTGAAGAAAGATAAAGTACACTTCATT
>Ga0209534_10003295_pt1 | contig 15466 bp, 8 predicted proteins | sample COG_07_FD_184751 | JGI IMG/M metagenome (GOLD analysis project Ga0209534, IMG submission 184751) | Pelagic Microbial community sample from North Sea - COGITO 998_met_07 (SPAdes) (version 2) | ecosystem: Environmental > Aquatic > Marine > Neritic zone/Coastal water | place: Helgoland, sampling...
ATTGTAGAGAATATGTTTGCAAAAAAGTATAAACTGAAAACCAAAACAATCACCATAACCAAATGCTAGATTATGCCACGATTTATTGGTTGAGTTTCCGATGTATCGAATGTGTAGGTTTTTTATTGCCCGCGTTTCCAGAAGACCTATTCACCAGATTACTAATCCTTGCATCTTATTTTGTAGCACATATATTAGGATTGCCCACTATGTATATGCGTATGAAACACGAGACAATCAAAATATCGAGAAAAGACCCACCAGATTTAGATAATGTTTTGTAAATATATTCAACAAATAGGCACATATAAATATGTTATTCATGTATAAGAACAACATACTATGACAAACCAATATGATGTAACTGCGTATAACGACGAAGAATTATTAAACATACTCGGATTAGTGAGTCCTTCCGACCGTGAATTAGAAGCAAAACTAATAGAAATGATCCGACGGTACTCATTCATCCGAACATCTGCTGGAAAACAGTTGTACAAGTTTTTCACCGATATATATGATCATTTTTTTGACGTACCAAATGAAGGAGAAGAGGACGACGAAGAACCGTTCGAAGGGTTTACGACCATGGCCCAAGGAACAGACACAAAATCAGACACAAAAACAGACACAAAAACAGACACAAAAACAGACACAAAAACAGACACAAAAACAGACACAAAATCAGACACAAAAACAGGAGAAGAAGTCTCATTAATCCAACAACTCGATTACACTGTAGGGAAACTAAACCCAATCTTAAAAGAAACATACAAACGCACCATCAGTATCGACAGCCAATACCGAGATTCAGAATACACCATGTCAACCGATTTCACGTTGAATTTCACCGAAACATTAAAAGACGTGGTCTCCATCAAACTATATGCAATCCAGTTGCCAGTGACATGGTATACGATCAATGAAAACTACGGAAGTAATTTCTTCTATTTAAAGAGCAATACTCCCGGAATTGACACAGCTGACCACGAATACCGAATAGAAGTAGGGGCAGGGAATTATAGCCCAGCAACATTACAAACCGCGATCGAAGGAAGTTTTGCAAATCTAAGAACCATATATCCAGATGTGAATTTTGGTCAGACGCAAATAACTTATAACGTGACAGATTGTAAATCGACCATAACAATGGATATTCAAAAGGTATACAACGAACATTATTATGAAATGCACTTTGAACGTCCCTCCAATGAGTTCGGGTCATTGGCAAAAATGTTGGGATTTGAAGACACATCATACAATCGTTTGTATACCGTGTATAGTGGCGACCCAAATATAAATGTGTTAGATCCCGAAAACCAGAAATCGTTCAAGATCGATACAACCAACAATAAATTCAAAATAGTGCAATATCAATATACCACCCCGAGCAATAATAGTGTATTGTATACAAATTCCACATTAAGTTCGAAAAACTATGACAAGATATTACTAGAATACGATGACCTCCAAGGTATATCGGATGATTCTCAAATTATCGTGAGCCAAAATTACACGTATGAAGAACTACAAGCGATCGAGATAGAATTAAAGCCTACAAATCAAATTACCATGACGCAATTATTAATCCAGGTGAACGAAGTTCTTCAATTAGAACCCAAGTTAGATAGTGATTCTGGTGTTACATATGATTCGCACACGAAACAGTTTGTATGGAATATCAAACTAAACCGAAACATCCCAAATGTGAACATGCCTAATTCGAAAACAGTTCTTATATTTCCATATGATGCATCGTGGAACGACACAACCGAAACAACCGAGTCAAAACAATTATGGGTCGATGATTCCGATGCATCGTATAATAGCGGGTTCGGATTCAAACAAACACCAAATACATTCACAGATGAAGAAAATCCAGATGAAGAAAATCCAGAAGCCGTCATTGAACTAAGCAATATATTTGCAGAAAACGAAAAAACGACAAAATTCACAGCCCAAAATTACCAAGTCCGTTTTATTTGTATCGATCCTTCTTTTAATTCCCAAATTGGAGACTATGATGCTTCATTTAACAATGTTGAGCTTCCGGCGATCAATCCTTCGTTAGATTTCCAATTCAATATAGACGCTTCAACCAATTATGTACAAAGTACGTTGGTAAGTGCAATTAATGACAAAATCCAAAATCACCCAGACTATTCAGATAAACTATTTGATACAAACGTAAAACTCGAAGAAAATCGATTTAAGTTTAAAATAAAAACATTGAGACAATTTGATACATCCCATTTTCTTACCACCACCACCGGTCCAATTGAATCGTTCGGAACTGACTTCAAAGGTGACTTTAAATTTGATGAAAGCATCTTTACCACAACCGAAGAATCAGGTATTACAACCTACATATATAATTCATTGAGTTTATTTACTCTTAAAACCTACACTATACCTGCCCAAACGTTATTTAAAATCAAATCAGGATCTGATGCTAGCTTGAATGATGTTGTATTCGATGTCAAGATTCAAGACGATCAAATATTTCAAACAGACAGTAGTCAACTTGCTCGTGAAAAAATGCAAGTGTTTTTAGAAACCACAATTAAAAACTACAAATATGATCTATCCTCTAATCATTATCCATTACATAACTCGAGTTTGACAATCGGTACAAGCGAAAATCGATTAAATGTCAATTTAAACATCCAGGTCGATTTCGAAATATCTGAAAAAAGTTACCGTGTGGAATTCATCGATCCTTCTTTAAGACAAGATACATCTTTTAAAACATCTACCTGGCACACTGCATTTGATATAGATTTGTCTTACAATTTATCCGAGTATACGATCGACAACTCATACGCAGAAGTCTGTGGAAACATTATCGAATTGGACGAGTTAGCAATCAATGAGACAATCACGTTCAAACCGAAACAAACATCTAATGGCGGCGTCTATATCGAAGATTCTTCATTCAATGATATTGTAGTTCAGGTGAACACAGATGGCGTTGTGGAAACGAGACAACAAATAATCAACCGTATTAATGCACAATTTTATGATACCGAACTCACACGAGGAAGTTTTTTCCAATTGAATAAAAACGAGACAAATACAAAAAGTACCACAAGATTGAGACTAAATATTAACAAAATATACACATCCCAAGATTACCGACTTGTTTTTTTTGATATTTATAGTTTTGTAAGGTGTAACGAATCCACCCGAAGTTACCAAAATGCAACCATTGATAATACACTTGGGTGGATTTTAGGATTCCGTACACTTTCCGAGTATGCATTGTTGGACGAAAATATATACACGTCGTCTACTACGAATACCAAGTTTTTCAAAAATCCCGAGACACTTCTAAGTACTGGGAGTATATACACATATAACGAGACATTTATCAATGACATGACCACCACACCTAGTAATGTAATTACCACTTTGAAAGGGGATACCACCGTCAGTGTAAATTTGTACAATTATTTCATGATTATTTTAGACGACTTTAATCAAAATCATTTGAATGATGGACTTGTGACGGTGACAAAACGAGACAATAGTGTGACCCTCCCTTCTTATGCAAATCGGAAAAAGTATACATGTGATCCGATTACAGGGGAAATCACCAATACAGGCATCCCAAGTGGTCAAAATAGTTTGACCCAAAATCAGTTGTATTCCCTGAATCAGTTGATAAGTACACAGAACAAAAATAGAGGTTCGGTGAATTCAGGACCGTTTATCAAAGATATGTTTGCGTTACTTCCAGTCAAAACATCTGGGATGATACCTGGTAGTATATTTGTAGAGTATGGTGGTACATTACAAAATCAAGAAAGGGTGTATTTTGGACCGGTGAATATTAATCGAATGAAAATCAAATTAATCAATGATAGAGGGGATGTAGTGGATCTGAATGGCGCAAATTGGTCCATACAGTTGGTATGTGAGCAGTTGTATCAAAAACAGAAATCGACATAGAACAAAAACCACCCCCCAGAACAAAAAACAACCCCCAGAACAAAAAACAACAAACATACATTACCTTTTTTATGGTGGTAATGTATATAATGTCTCAAAGTGACTACCTACAACATAAAAAGGTATCTTCCATATTAAAAACAAACACATTCGCAAATGATTTAGACGCAGTATTAAGTCCATCTGATTACACTAAATTCAAGCAATATACGATAATGAATACAATAGAAAATACCAAAACAACCAAGAACTTCCTGATCAATAAAAACAAACAGTTGATATTCAATATGGAGAAAAACGTGGAGCAATGCCCGAATATATTTGTGGTTTGTAAAGATACACACAACCGATTCAACAAAGAATTGAATATAGAAGACACATTGTTTAGAGGGTATAAGAGACAAATCCCGATGTATGAGTTTTCATTGAAGAGAAAATTAAAGACAAAGTACCCCGAAGCATTTTCAGAGTACCCCGACTTAAAAACATGCGAAACATTGGGGAAATGTAATGAATATTTCTTTTTACGAGACCAACGTCCGTATGATAGTGATGAAGATATAACTGTCGTGGTGGGGTGAACAAGAAACAAAAACAGAAACAAAAACAGAAACAAAAACAAAAACAAAATGAAGAATCAAACAAAACAACTATCACAAAAATATAGCTATTTTATATACTGAAATTATAACGCATGTCATCTTGTAATAACTATTTAGATAATGTAAGACTTGAAAATGGTACAAAGTTGAACTGTCGAGTTATTCCAGCTGGTATAAGGTGTAGTCATCCACCTCATTCACATCATACAACACATCCAACACATCCAACACATACAACACATACAACACAACCAACACATCCAACGCATACAACACATCCAATACATGGACATACAGGACCTATTGGATATCGTGGTCATACAGGATGTAAAGGTCCTAAAGGGTACACTGGACCTAGAGGCCAAATGGGATATAAAGGTGTAGGAACATTCAATTTAAAAACCGTATACTCTGATATTGAATTCCCTCGCGACAATCAGATCGAAAAAGTCACCAATACCAATACCAATACCAATACCAATATTATTTCATATGCCACTACAAAAGAAATATACCAGAATTGTACTTTATCATTTAAAGCACCAATGAATGGAAACCGTTTCAAAATTGGGTTAAACCAGTCGAAAGATAGTCATGAATATTTCCATTATTTCTACTTCCATGAAACTACGTATGATGTTGTAATTAAAATTTTGAATGAAGACGGTTCAAGCAGTATAGTAGTTGTGTCAGGTATATTATATGACATAGACGATCATTTTGTTTTGATTGTAGACAATGCACTGATCACGGTCACGCAAAATGAGTCTGTGATCTACAAAGATAAAAATCATTATAGCGGTCGTTTCTTTCAAGCATTATTTGGTTTGTATGTTTCCGGAAGTTACATTTCAGATATAGCATTTGGATGTTTGACACCTGGACCACAAGGACCACAAGGACCACAAGGACCACAAGGTATAACACATACTGGAAGTGTAATTTATTATCTAGGAAATGCTCAGACTCCACCAACAGGATGGATATTTTGTGACGGTTTGGCAATCGATTTGTCGTACACAGATTTAATCAATATGGTCGGAAACACTGCACCAGATTTATCGGGAGTAAAATTGTCAAACATAGACGGAAAATACATAGTGAAACATTAATTGCACACCTATGTGATCTCATTCTTCATATTATGATTTGAAACAAACCCAAATCATTATATATTTCACACAAACACAAACACAAACACAAACACAAACACAAACACACAAACATTATCAATATTTTTCATTTCGTGATTGAGACCTACATTGGTATAACGATTCTTTCAAATGACGCACATCTTGTTTCAAATCTTGGATTTCTTTCACTAAGATGGGAATAAGTTCACTGTAATTCACGGATTGCATTTTTTCTCCATCCTTTTCTCCCATTACAGCGGTCGGCACATGTTCTTGTAGTTCATGTGCAATAAATCCAATATGTGGTTGTTGCGAATCTTTGAATGTATAAGATACCGGTCGAATGTTGTCAACTGTGTAATTGTCGCCAGAAATGGTTTGAATATTTTCTTTTAGACGGTAGTCTGATGTAGCATTGAATGAATCTGCTTTTGCATCGCCAGTTATTTCTACATCACCATTGATAATAGTACCACCACTGAAGTCATTATCATAATTAATAGTTAAAATAGGATTATTACTTGTACCATCCGCCACAAATACTCTTCCGCAATTTTCTTTTACAGTCCAAACTGAAGGATCAATATGACGATATGCCATAACGAAGTCGGCCGCATTATAATAGATGATTTCATTACAAAATAAATAACCAGGTATATACACATTTTCAGAAGCAGTACCCAAAACGATTTGATTGGATGCATTAATTGTTGCACCATACCCTACGGCGGTCGATTTTTCATAATAAGTATTAGAAATATCAACCTGTGTATTCGAACCGAAAAACGAACAGTAGCTAATATCATTGGCGTTATACGCGGCCCTATGTCCAACCGCAGTATTGTTAAGTCCATCAGTAATATTCCATAGAGCGATGTGTCCTATGGCTACATTGTTACCTCCAGTTGTAACACTATTGAGTGCATGTGAACCTAGTCCATTATTGTGACTTCCGGTTGTAAGACTTTCAAGTGAATACGCACCAACCCCTGTATTTTTTGTCGAACTATTAGAGACATCTCTACCTGCATTATACCCAAAGAAAGAATTTCCCCAACCATAATCTCTACCAGGATATCCTTCACCTAATTTACTTTTATTACCGGATGCATCAAACCCTACAACCGTATTGGCATAAACATCATCCATAAATATTCTATCACGAACTTGGAAAGTACCGCTTACATCCAAAGTAGCAGTAGGACTCGTTGTGCCAATACCGACATTGCCATCCCGAGTAATGGTCATTTGTTCATTCAATGAAAAATCGTTTCTTACGGTTTGCGTTCCATCTGCTTTTGCGGTCCAAAAACTTAATCGCCCATCTCCTTCATAATTGTCCGCATTGTCCGCGCGCCAAGATATACGAGCAAGTTCCCCACCCAAATCATCATCAGTTACATATAATCCAATATATCCACCTTCTGCGGTTTTCGAAGGACTAATATCGTCACATGTTCTTTCTAATTTTAGTATTTCTATGATATTGTTGTTTGTATTGTCGTCTACGTGGAAAGTACCATTCAACGCATTTGCAATTTGTGATCCTGTATATTCAATTCCACTGACATCTAATACAATATTTTCCCCCGAAGGACTTAATGTTAATTTTTGATCCATGTAAACATTGCCGTTGAACGATGCATCTCCAACTTCCATACCATCCAAGGCAATGATATTTGTACTTTCTGTATTTGTCTGTATGGAAACACCTAGCCCGAATTTGACCTTACCTGCCACAAATATATCGCCATCGAAATACGCATTTTTGCCATAAAAATCACTGTTTGAATTTATATTCACTCCACTCACAATGGTACTACCACCACCACCACCACCACCACCACCACCACCATTCAAAACTTCTGCAATTTGTGATCCTGTAAATTGAATTCCACTGACATCCAGCACAATATCTTCTCCTGAGACACCAAGCTTCAGCATATCCACTTGGACCACAGAAGACTCATCGAGAGACGGGACACTTGATCCTAGATGTACTTTCCCACTTACATATACATCGCCACCAAAATATCCATTTGTTGCATAGAAATCACTTCTACCGCTAATTATAGGAGCATTGCTTCCGCTTCCGCTTCCGCCTCCGCCACTTAACCCAATTTTCACTGCCCCCGCAGTATAATTTATCCCGTTCACAGTAATAGCGACGATATTATCATCCACGTCTCCATTTTCGTCAAATGTGGTTAGTGTTAACGAGGTGGCTTCCAATTCACCTCCATTAAATCCACCTTCCAGTGCTTCCGCAACCTGGGCAGCAGTATATGAAATTCCACTCACATCCATTACAGTATCCGTACCAGTTCCAGAAAGAGTTAAAATATTCGAGACAGAAGAATTTTGGAAAGATGCGCTTACCGCAAACAAATCGCCGTTCACAGAAAGATCCTTCTCCACAAACACGTGGCCATGAAACGACGCATCTGTCGCAAACAAACTACCATTGACAGAAAGATCCTTTTCCACAAATACCTCGCCATGAAAAGACGCATCTGTTGCAAACAAACCGCCGTTCACAGAAAGATCCTTCTCCACAAATACCTCGCCATGAAAAGACGCATCTGTCGCAAACAAACTACCATTGACAGAAAGATCCTTCTCCACAAACACGTGGCCATGAAACGACGCATCTGTCGCAAACAAACCGCCGTTGACAGAAAGATCCTCGTCTACAAACACGTCGCCATGAAACGAAGCATCTGTGGCAAACAAATGTCCCGACATCGAAATATCACGCGTGAAAAAATCCAATTCATTTGTATGTAAATGCCCACTTCCATCTACATAAGGAAATTTTTCATCTGTCGCAATCTGTATGTGATCGTCTTCATAATTATCCATTTCTCCATAATCCTCATCGGTTATGTCAGGATTGCCGATTCTCGACAATTTTTCAGTGAATATCAAAGGTCTTCTAGTTGTATCGGAATCTGTGATACTGTCATTTAATTTTTGAATATTCAACCTAACACTTTTGTCTTGCCCGGTGGCTCGGAATGAAAATGAGTCTTGTTTTGACTTACCATCAACCTTGTATTTACTGATTCGAATATACCCATCTTTCAGTTGTTGATCTACTGAAATTCCTTCTCCTGACGATATATCATTGTAAATATAGAACCCAGATCCAGCAGTTTGAAGATCTACATTGTATGCCCCGTCATAGTTGACAAACAAATATTTCGAAGACGTTCTCGAAACAGATTTATCACTATCATACTTCACAGATACTTTGTCATTAATTAATGCGTTAACGGCATCTTCGTCCAAACCTCCCCCACTTGCACTACTACTACCACCTTTAATATTTGTAGCAGACACATCCAATAGATTCAAATACCCAGAAATATCAATTCGTGTGTTTGCATCCCCAATGACAATTGTTTTCGATAAAGTATAAGTTATATCTCCATTCTTATAGCTCTCAGGTCTACCTAAAACATCCTCGTAATAATCTAACGCAGGGTTACTTTTTAAAAGCAGTTTATTGACATCCAAGATATTGGTTTGGACGGTACCATTTCCCACAAGTGACCCAATATTGACAGTATCACTTGTGGGAAATAAATTCATGGTTGTCAAACCGGTGATATTCCCGTCCACATTCATATTCCCCGATACGTTCGCATTGCCATCTACATTCATGTTCCCCGATACGTTCGCATTGCCATCTACATCAAAAAGATCCGGCGCGGAGTCTGGATAAAACAATTTTGGAAAGTAGCAATAAAAGACTTTACTTTCGCTTCCACCATTCATATCTTTTTCACATCCAAACATAAATTGATAAGAACTATCAATGTGAATCGTTTTAATGTTATTCGAGACATGAAACAAACTTCGTGCATTACCCATGGTATCTACATCGTCTTCGGTCAATCGCGCCCAATTACCTTGTTGTCGATAATCTGTCGAATAATAAATAGAGGCTTGATCTCCCACAACCATTGCGCAAGAATTGTCATAGATAAACACATCATTGAACGAGACATCCGAAAAACTTGTATCTATTCCACTACTATTCCCGACCAACGTATCAAAAGTGGTAATATAGTTAGAACCAACTGCAATCATGTGGTTGCCTACTTTCTTAATGGACGTGTATGCAGGTATATTGGGATTTATATGAAAATTATTGCTTACACCGGTTTGTCCATTTTGACTCGAATGTCGCCATTCAATGATGATTCCGCTGCTATCACGCCCACCCGCCAAATAAAAAGTATACTCACCATTATTCAATTCGTTTGTACCGTCAATGGAATGAATCACATTGTAAGATATATCTTTGACGTATTTTTGACTTTCATCATCATTGTCTTGTCTAGTTCCATTGCCAATGATTCCGCCATTCGCGTTCAATTGAAAATCCCAGTGGAAGTAGTCACCCTGGGTCGTATTGAAGCTGAACGTAAACATACGATATTTATTTTCATCGGGATATTTAAATACATAACGGCAGTTGTCTGTAGTGGCTTCTTTTCCAGTTTCGTTTAATGGTTCAAATGAATTGCGAGTGTAATAATACGCAGTTTCATTTGATGTATATACTACACCAAAACTGCTATCACAAACATAAGCCTTGAATTCTAAATTCGTAATATCTTCCACTTTTTTCGATTCCGATCTCCAACGTTTCCCGTCATTGTCTGATATCAAAAAATAATAGTCACTATTTCCACACACATCTATTTGATATTGGTTTCCAGCAACAATCGAAATTCCGCTTGTTTTCGACTTAGAAATTGAGTTCAAACGAAATGGCATGACCGCTGTCTCATGAATTTCATTGTGTCCAATCTTTACAGGACCATTAATATCCATCACACAATCTTCTGTAGCGGGTTTGAATGTGTTGAATCCAGTAGTAGCTCTTGTTTGTACCAGCGAATTGCCCGAAACAATGGTTTGGGAAGGAATATATCGCGAATCGTCAAATACGTAATTCGTACTACAAATATCAGTCCACCCAATACTACCCATACCTCGGTCTGAATCAAGTGGATACGTACCTCCTCCATAATTCCATCCAATGTTGTCTCGATTCACCGCTTTCATAAACGTACTAGAAGATGCATCTGTAGAAACCAATTTCAACGCCACACTAGAAGTAGTAGATTCTGAAATATCTACATGAGACAAAAACACATCGGGTGTTGCACTCTGATCATAAAAAACCACAGTCGATTCATCATTCGTTCCATGATCGTTTGTTCCGTGATCATTCGTTCCGTGGTCGTTTGTTCCGTGATCATTCGTTCCGTGGTCGTTTGTTCCGTGATCATTCGTTCCATGATCATTATACCCCACCAACAATTTCCGAGTTTTCAATTGAATATTACGAGACACATCGTGAATCATTTGGCCACTTGGATCATATGAAATAGAGGCAGCAGAAGTCTCAGAATTATAACTTACATCGTTGTGATAAAATTTGATTCGATTCGAGCTATTGTCTGTGGTAAATGCAATTCCGTAATCATTTTTGTTTTGAATCATGATACTTTCCACTTGTTCTGAATTGGAGACAAAGCGTACCAATTTTTCTTGATTGCCACATAAATCCAGTACGTAACTCGGATCTAATGTATTGATCCCAATATTTTCTTTTGTTCCAAATAAAAACGTATTGGTAGAAGCATTGGATGCATCAAATAGAACCTTGCCTTCTAGAATGGCCTCCCCAGTTTCGGTGACTCTCAGTAATTGGTCGATTTCTACCTCACTTGGTTGAATGTTTCCTTCAAAAGTTACTTCTCCCCTTACTATTAAATTGCCCGACACGTCTAAATTGTTGTTTATTTCAGATGTAGTGGAGGAATCATCTGGACTCACAATGAGACTACCATTGATTCGAAAGTTCCCGTCATAGTTATTACGTAATGTTAATGTATCTGTGATAACAGAGTTCACATTCAAATTATTTGCTTTACTTAGTTGCGTGATACCTCCATATTTTTTCCAAGACATTGTGAATACTCTAATACAATAATGTGTATTTTAATTTCGACAAATTACACATTTCCGCAAACGACACATTTCGACAAATCACACATTTCGACAAATCACAAAACAAAACAAACAAATCCATTATGACTATCGTTTTTTCTGTGTACGGGACGAAGACGTGGATTTACGACGAATGAATGTTTTTCGATGGCATTTATGTAAAAAACGACGGATATTCCGTTTTTCTTTCTGTAAAACATCTAAGAAGGTTTGATAAAAATTTCTAAACTCTTTTTTCCTCTTTTTTAAGTCGTCATAAGAAAACCAATCGATTTCAATCTTTTCAAATAACTTTGTCTCGTTTAACAATTTCTTGTCCATGCGTTCCCACAAAAACCGATGGTTTTGATTGTAGTATTTTACCAGATTTTGATCATATTGCAAGTAAAACAAATGAACATGATAATCATTGAATACTAGTTTATGTATTCCTCCGTGTTTTCGAATATGTTTTTTCAATGTATTCCCGTCTCCCAGAAACCCGGTAAGTTCTTCACCACCTTCTCGCATGGCAGTCTGTAAAATGTTTTCACCCTTTTCTACACCTCCTCCGAAATCAGAAAATCCTTTCGAACTGTCTTCCATAGGGTTTTCTTTTCCGAATAAAAAGTATATTTTTCCTTTGTGAATGGTAACCGGCAATACACTTGAACCTGTCATAAAAATAAATATATATAAATGACTTAGAAATTAATGTTTGTATTAATGTAATATACGATGAAACAAATCGATAGCGGGTATCTCGAAATTATACTAGGTCCTATGTTCTCTGGCAAGACTTCCAAACTGATCGATATATATAAACAATATCATTTTTGTAACATATCCACATTGGTGGTCAATCACGCGGATGACAATCGATATGACCAAAGTCAATTGACAACACACGATGGAACAAAGATCGATTGTGAAAAATGGAATACACTGAATGAGTTTATGAGCCATCATCGTGTTCAATTGATGGACGACGAACCGATTGTCATTTTAATCAACGAAGGTCAATTCTTTTCGGATTTATATAGTAGTGTAGAAAGGTTGGTCAATTTGTATAAAGCACATGTATATGTTTGTGGATTGGATGGAGATTTCAAACGCGAAAAGTTTGGCCAGTTACTCGATTTAATTCCGCTATCTGATAACGTGTACAAGCTATCTTCTTTGTGTGTAAAATGCAAAGATGGTACACGTTCGATTTTTTCTCATCGTATTACGAGTGAAACAGACCAAAAAATGATTGGGTCATCTGAGTCTTATATTCCATTGTGTCGAAAATGTTACGAAACTGTATCATAAAAACCCAGAAAACCAGAAAACCAGAAAACCAGAAAACCAGAAAACCAGAAAACCAGAAAACCAGATCATAAAAAAATAACACCCATAACCACAATCAATCACTTATATCATTATCACAAAGACACTTTCTTTACAGTCGTCGAATCGTCAGAATATGCATACGATTCAAAACTTAATTCCTGGTTGATTGATACCGTTTTCAAATCACTTGTTTCCGATTCAGCCACCGCCGATTCATTAACCGATTCAGCCACTGCCGATTCATTAACCGATTCATCCACCGATTCATATTCAACTTCCGGAATTTGTTCATAAAATTCTTTGACTTTGGGATTTATCCGAATCTTGCTAGGATCAAAACTAGTCAAATAAAGACCATCCAATGATTTCACTCTAGAAAGAGCAACATAAGTCTGACCACACTCGAAAATTCCATTCCCTATGTCCATTTCCGCCATAGATAATGTAGCACCTTGTATCTTGTGTATTGTCATGGCCCATGCATGGCATAACGGGAGTTGACCAATGGCAACCACCGGATATTCCTCTGACTGCCAGTATTTCATTTGTATTTCACGTTTCAAGCCATTGGAAAATTGCACGATTGGGAATGGTATACCGCTGTGTACTACAAAATCAATCACAACCCCAGTAGATCCATTACAAATCCCGTTTTCCATATCCAAATTCACGGTACACATCACATTCGTTCCTTTTTTTAATTGTAGCGTTCGTACACATGGCGAACTGTTAATCAATGTATTTGTTTCATTTGTAATTTTGGTCTCGTCTAATAGTTTACGACATTTTTGTAGTTCGAACAAAGGAATCGCCACGTTTGTCTCTAAATTGTATCTACAATTGCTCTTTGAAATGAAATCGTATTCGTAACTCTGTCCCTCTAATTTGTCAAACATGGTCTTGTTCACATAATCTACTTTGCTTCGTGTAGGATATAGTTTTGTAGGTACACATCCATTGTGCTTTTCTAAATCAAATGGACAGTTTACACGTGATCGTAACAACTCCATCCCTTCTTTTTGTATATTTCCTTTCCGAATCCCGCTTAAGATTTCTTTGTATTTCACATCCGTTTGACGGAAAATAGTGTTTAATACAATGTGGTTATCGTATGGAAACGTTTCGTACCATTCCTTTGATTCGAAACAAAATAATTCGGATTCTGCTTCCTCACTACCACACACAGGTGGCAATTGGTAAAAGTCTCCACAAAAGATCACTTGAATCCCACCAAATGGTTTGCTGTTTCTCCGGGTTCGTTTTCCGATTTCATTGAGAATATCGAAAATCCGTTTGGACATCATACTTACTTCGTCGATCACGAGTATATCGAGCGCTTTCCAGTTCTGCACAGCGCGTTTGCTGTAAATCACAGAATGGACCACGTTTTCCATTGATCCTTTTGCTAGACGAATTCCACTCCACGAATGTATCGTTTTCGCTCCACAATTTAACAAAAGAGCTGCACAACCAGTCATTGCACATATTTGTAAACGTTTCTTCCGCCGATACGCACTCGTAATAAGATGTTGGATCAATGTCGTTTTGCCTGTTCCACCTTCCCCGGTGATAAACAGATTGTCTCCATCTTCATATTGTTGCAATGCACATTCTTGTTCAATCGAAAGTTCCATGTTATTTTATATTATGTGTGTTTGTATCATAACACATAATAGATATCAATTTTTCACGAATCACGAATCACGAATCACGAATCACGAATCACGAATCACGAATCACTCATACTCGACCTCCAATACAAAAGAAAAATCGAGTTTGTTCAAATCGATCGGTATACCCCATCCATCCACTAGCTGTATTTTCAGTTTACCAATATTCGTCTTGCTTCCATATTTACGTTTATCCGACAACAAATTGGTTTGATGTGTACCTAAAATCATACTCCCAAATGCACGACTATGATCGATTTGTAGTCGCGCCAAAATATTCTTATTTATATACGAATCACTCAAAGGAGACACAAACGAATTCGGATGATTTTGCGAGAATTCATCCACGACTAAAAATACATAATTCGTGGTATTGACATTTACGATCGATTCGGATAAAATTTCCGCTCCCGTATTAATACTATACGAAGGCTCTCTGAAACCTAAACACCATCCCAATCGGGTCTTCAAATTCGTCTTGTCATAATCGGCATCCAGACTATTGCCACTGACATTCCAACTAAAACTATATGTTTTACCGGACGAGCCAGATTCTTTGTTCTCGATTTTGATTTTGTTGTGTTCGAGTGAAAATTCAATCAAGGCCAATGGACCGGTCATAATATCATTTAGATACGTCACGAGACTGGACACAGTATATTGATTATCCGGAATAGTCAGTACATATTCGCTATTATCGGTTTCGTCGGTGATGATAAAAGAAGTATTTCCTTTTTGCTCAGAAAAATTATAAAAACTATATGGA
>Ga0209534_10003296_pt1 | contig 15464 bp, 21 predicted proteins | sample COG_07_FD_184751 | JGI IMG/M metagenome (GOLD analysis project Ga0209534, IMG submission 184751) | Pelagic Microbial community sample from North Sea - COGITO 998_met_07 (SPAdes) (version 2) | ecosystem: Environmental > Aquatic > Marine > Neritic zone/Coastal water | place: Helgoland, sampling...
GTGTATAATCTTCATTATCTATTACAATATCTGTAAGTTTATTTATTAAATAATTACGTGCTTTAAGACCTAATTCTTTTTGAGAATCACGTAATTCGGGTGTATCAATACCATATAGTCTTACACTGATCTTAACATAATTAAAACCTTCTAAATAAATACATACTGTTATAGTATCAGCATCATATATATCTACTATTTTAGCATCTAGTTTTTTATTTTTTAAAGTAAATCTAGGTGTATTATCGTATGTTTGATTTTCCATTTTTACTTTAATAATTTATTTAATTCATTTTTAAGTATAATAATTATTATTAGTTCAATACAATTATATACATAATATATATTTTTACGTAATAATAAATTAAATGAATATATAAAATAAAATGAAATATAAAACATAGTTTGTTTTACCGTATAGTTATTAAACTTTATACAAAATAAATAACATATCATTTTACGAAATAATAAATGTGATATAAAAGCATATTCATATTTATTTATTTTTTGAAACTCATTTGTATAATAAACTAATACTAATGTATTTATAAGTAATAAATAATGAAATAAACTATTATTACCATAATATAATATATGTATTACAAATGTTATAGCAGTTAATAAATCATAATAATAATTTATAATATTATTCCAAAATAATAATGAACATACTATTACTAAAATAGTATGAATATATAAATATTTATTAATTATTATTGTATCTAATAATGGTTGTAATATCCATATAGTATTTATACCTAATATAAGTTTTTCATTTTGAGAATAATACATTTGTTTAATAATAAATGCAGAATAATAGATTTGATCTTTATTTTTCTTATTGAATATTATTATGGTTATTATTTATAGTTTTATTTTAGCATTATTATTATACGATATAACTAATTGTAATATATACATTTATTGATAATAATCGTATAAATTTTAGAAAAGAATTAGTTTTATCAATAATGTAGATATTTTATGTGAAATTAAAGATCTAATTACCAATAGTATTCAAATGATACACCTCTTAAAAATATTATTCATAAATTATATTTTATGCGTTATAACAACAATTGTTAGCATTAGACTTGTAAATATACAAATAAATATACTAAATGATATGAAGTAGTAATAGTTAGGTTGATTTCTACGTATATTAGGTATCTCTATTATTGTATAATAATGAACAATATTACATATTCTAATATCATTATCAAAATTATTTGGAGCTATTACTAAATATTTAGGATCATTATTATCATTATATGCTAGATATAACTCTGACATTAATATATTGTTTAATTTAAATCATTTTTAATAATAAAAATGATGACTTTTTTTGAAGAAAACTAAATGACAAATTGGATAGTGCGTATTGGTGATACAAGACATTTTTTTAACACAAATACTAATGTTTGGGGTTTTAATTCTAGAAATAAATATTTTTTAGACAATGCTAGAGAAAATGATAAGCTTTTCTTTGTTGGTAGGAATACTAGATGTAAAATCTGTGCTTTTGCTGTGTTCAAATCTATTACACCTAGTAATATTGATTATAATTGGATACTTCACGGTCCAGATGACAATGGTAGATGGAAAAATAGTAAATGGGATCTTGAAATGATCTATACAGATTATTGTGATTTGAGAGCTATAACTAGTTCTATTGTTAATACAAATATTGTTAATAAGAATCCAAATGGTATAATGCCTAGAAGCATTGTAGATAATTGTGGATTTGATTTTGATAATCTTATATTATTTGTAGAAAATTATAAAATATATATGTTTTTGAACTCATTACAATCTTGTAATAGCTGGTAAGTTTCCAAATGCTAATTGAAATTTTATATAATTACTAAATGTTGAATTAGTTTTTAGTAATTGATATCTAATTCGTCCTTGTTCTTCTATAGTTTTGTCAAGATTATTTGTAGCTTGTTCTAAAATAGCTTCAATAATATCATCTGAAAATAATTCTAAGTAGTTTGTTGCGAGCATCTGTTTGCTTGTGAGAGTTGTCATTTTAATCATAAATTTCTTACATAATATTATATTTCTTTTTTTTATAGTATGCTTTTCGTTTATTAAATCTATTTATAAATATTGAAAAGTTATCTACAATATCAATTATTAATGGTTTTATTATTCTATCAGATACTTTAGATCTTAATATTCTACCTACAGATTGTTCTATATCACTCATCGGTGATACTAATATTAAACTATTTAATGTTGGTATATCAAGACCTTCGCTACTCATATGTGTTGTTGCTAATATTATATTTGCTTTAGCACTTTCGTTTAATTTCTTTTGTGTCATTCCGCCAATATAATACCCTATTGTATAATCAAAATCAGTATCATTATTATCATTATTATCATTATTATCATTATTATCATTATTATTTAACAAAGTATAAATATCATTCAACAATGCTTTACGTTCTGATAATACTAATAGTTGTCTTTCTTTAGTCATATTTTCTTTAATTGCTTCTACAATAAATTGGATTCTAGGTTTATATGATACCACGTTTCCTAACATTTTAACTGCACTTATTTTACCATTAAACATTGTTTCTATTCTATTATATTCTGTATTATTTGAAGTAAAATGATAATATTTAACATCAATGTCATTATCATCGGTATTATTAATTAATTTAATAACTGGTTTTCCTATAAACCATTCAAATACTTTACGTAATCCATCTTTTCTGTTTAGAGTAGCAGATAACCCTAAAACAAAAGGGGAACAAGTTTTAATTAATGCTTGACTGAATACTTCTGCACTACAATGATGTACTTCGTCAATAATTACTAAACCAAAATCTTTAAATATATCATGATCATAATCTCGCATAGCTATAGATTGTAAAGATCCTACAACAAAATCTTTATTTTCAATATCAATTTTATTTTGTTTAATTATTCCAATGCTAGAATCTGGTGAAAACATTTTAACTCTTTCAGCAAATTGAACATTTAAGAAATCTTTATGTGAAATAAACAAGGTTTTGAGTTTTAGACGGCAAGCTATATTAATTGCTATAACAGTCTTACCGCCTCCACACCCAATACTAACAATTCCACCCATTTTAGTAGGATCATCGCAAGCATTTAAGAAAGCATCAACTTGTTCAATTTGATAGTCTCTTAAAGATCCTACAAAATTCATATTAGGTCTAGTTTCACCTTGACCAATAACATTTCTATCTGGAATACCAAACCTTTGTAATCCATAATACTTAGGTAAATATAATTTAGTTTTATTTTCACGATATAATTTATATTTTTTAGGTTCAATATGATCAAACATATGGTTTTGAACTTCTACTGTTAATTCTTTCTTAACTATGTTAAGATCTTTATCATCATAATATTCTTTTTTTATAGAATATCCTTGTCTAGATAAAGATGTCATTACTTATATTGTTATGTATATATTGTAATGTATATAATCATTTTTATACGTGTATATAAAAATGATTAGATTACATTTTTTTAACATTTAAAACACAGACTTTCTAATATTTAGGTAATTAACATAAATTGATAATTTAAAAATAAAATATAATAACAATATATAACGTTAATGATTAAATATAGTTGCCAACAATGTGGAAAAGAATTTTCAGAAAAATCTCACTATAATTCTCATAGTAAGGACAATATCCCTTGTAAAAATAATACTGATAAAATTAAACAACTTGTAGATAAAGTATTTGAAAAAAAATTGATTGTTGAAAAGATAAATAAAAACACAATAGAACATCAACACCAAAAAGAGCTTAAATATATTGATTTATGTTCAGGAATTGGTGGATTTAGAATTGCATTAGAGAGTATAGATAATATAAACTCAAAATGTGTTTTAACAGTTGATATTAAACAAGATGCAATCGACACCTATAATTTAAACTTTAATGAAAATAATATAATAACTGATATATATACATTAAAGAATGAAGATATAGAATCTTTTGATTTATTATGTGCTGGATTTCCTTGTCAACCTTTTAGTTCGGCAGGTCAAAAAAAAGGATTTTCAGATAAAAGAGGAGGTATGATATTCAAAATAATTGATATATGTCAATATCATAAACCCCGATTTGTAGTATTAGAAAATGTATATAATTTAATGACACTTGAAAAAGGAAATTGTATAAAAAAAATAAAAAATTTATTTGAAGATATTGGATATATTGTAAATTATAACAAATTAAACTCATATAATTTTGGATGTGCTCAATCACGGGAAAGAGTATATATTGTTTGTACTAAAGATAATACATTTAATTTTAAAGATATTAAATACGAACCTAAAGTTAATCTAAATAGTATAATTGATTATTCCAATAAAGATACCAAAATTAATCCTACATTTGCTAAAAAAATATTGCAACTTCATAAAGAATCTCCAATATTTGGATGTAAAATTGGAGATAAGCGTGGGGGTAAAAACAATATTCATTCTTGGGATATTGGTTTTAGTGGTACATTAAATAAAGATGAAAAAGAATTAATTAACAAAATTATGTTAAATAGAAGAAAAAAACATTGGGCTAAAAAAAAAAATATTGAATGGATGGACGGTATACCTCTTACATATGAAGATATAAACACATTTTATAAACATGATAATTTAAAGCAAATGTTAAATAATTTAGTTAGTATGAAATATTTAAGACTTGAAAAACCCAAAGATTTAATAAATGGAAAAAGACAATATAAAGACGAATTAGAGGAAGGTTATAATATATGTAAAGGTAAATTAAGTTTTCCTATTAGTAAAATATTAGATCCAAATGATATATCACCTACATTAACAGCAACAGATTCACATAAATTAGCTGTAATTATTGATGATAATACTATAAGAAATCTTTCATCAACCGAAATGAAAAAAATATGTGGATTTCCTGATACATTCGTTGTACCAGAAAATGTTAATTATGGTGATTTGTTTGGAAATATGGCAACTCCCCCTGTTATTAAAGCTATATTTAAAACTTTATTAAAGTTGTAAGTTATTTAACGATTGTATTATATTATTAAATTGTAATTTGTAAAACTGTTTATAAATGTTATCTATTGTTTTTTGTTTATCTTCCATTTTATTTGGGGTTTTATCTATCGCTTCACATATTTTTTTTACAAACATAATAGGTGTTTTATTTGAATTTATATCATTAAAACTACATGGACGTATATTATACCACATTCCTTTTTTACATTGTAATGATATTGGGTTTTTACCAGTATAATTTATTAGTTCCCATACATTACATAATTTAAAATTTATTATAGTTATAATTTTATTTTTCAAATTATATTCAAATATTAGGTATTGCGTTTTATACATTTTTTTTTCAAGATTGTTTTCTAATGAAGAAATATAACTATTAAAATTTCCTATATCAAAATTAGGAGTTTTATTGAAACATTTTAATTCCCATTCCCATATCTTTGAATTATAGAAATCAGGAGATGATTGTTTAGGTCCTTTTTCAAAGGTAGGAATATGTTTATGTATAAATGGATAAAGGATATCTTCCATACAATTTCCTATTATATTACAATTATTAATTTCTCCTGAATGATTTTCACCATTTTGCAAAGTGATTGTAAAACCAATATTTATTTTAGAACCTATCAATGATTCACATATAGTTTTAATTTCTGGTGTCTTAGGATCAACCATATTTAAACCACTAGTTAAATCAACCTTTTTTTTATTATCTATTAATGATAATTTTGAAAAATCTAGATCTAAATTATTAGATATTACAAATTTAGTTTGTTCTATAACTTTTGATAAGTTTTTGGTAGAATTATCAAGTTTGTCTGTCATATCATTCTTATTACTAACAGGAGTATTTTTCATATAATAAGGTTCATTTGTATTTTTCATATAATTTATTATGAATAATCAACTTCATTTTTATGTATATAATCATTTTTTATGTAATAAAAATAAATTATGCCTTATTTATTTTCATATGGATCTAATAATATAACGCAATTATCTACAAGAATTAAAAGAAATATATTAAAATCAGAAATTATACCAGCATATATTGAAGATTATACAAGAATATTTTGTTTTTATTCATCAAAATGGAATGGAAGTGTAGCTTCAATTTATCCAGATAAACATAAATTAGTATTTGGAACTTTAATTGTGTTAGCTGAAAATGAATTACGTAAATTAGATAAGCTTGAAACAAATTATACTAGGAAAATGATTAGAGTTAATGATAATTATTTTAATAAATTAAATGCACACGTATATGTATGTAATGATACTACGTTTGTTAAGGAACCTTCTGTAGAATATATAAATAATATAAAAAAAAATATATATGAAAGTTGGAAAATAAAAACTGAAAGAGTTCCTATTTATATAAAAACAAAAAAAGGTATTGAATTATATAAAAATGATTGATTAAAAGTTTATTTGTAAAATGAACGATGTTATAAGCATAATTGTTTCTAAATACATACATTATATGGTTTATTATCCTGATATTAGTAATATATTAATGATGAGAGTTGTTAATAAATACTCTCGTAAAATGATAGATTATGCAATTCTTAATTATTTTGAGTTGATCTTTGAGCTTGAAGAAGGTAAAAGTTATATTGAGTTTTATTCAAAATACATAAACTTATATATGATTCTTTGTATAAATTCAAAATTATATAATGCATATCAAACTAAAATTATGATTTATAATGCTATTTATGTAATTGTTACAAGATATAAAATTATATATAAAATGATAAATGAGAGTGAAGATTATAAATTAATTATTGATAAGAATATACATTATGAAGATATTTATAATAATTGTCATAATATAAAATTATATTTTAGAGATATTGAAAAATTTAAAAAATATATAAAATTTAGTCTGCGAATGAATAAACCATAATTTTATTGTAATATATTATAGTGTATTATAGTGTAATTATAGATTATTATAGCATAGTATAGCGTAATTATAGATTATTATAAAGTATTATAGCGTAATTATAAAGTATTATAGCATAGTATAGCGTAATTATAGATTATTATAAAGTATTATAGCGTAATTATAAAGTATTATAAAGTATTATAAAGTATTATAAAGTATTATAAAGTATTATAAAGTATTATAAAGTATTATAAAGTATTATAAAGTATTATAAAGTATTATAAAGTATTATAAAGTATTATAAAGTATTATAAATAAACTCGTAGTCATTTAAATATAATAATATTTCTTTATATCATTTTAAACCTTCTAAATATTTTAATACCACTAGATACTAACTCAATTATACTATATAAAAATATAATACCTATTAATATAGATATAATAATATTATTTACATCAGTCATTTATATTAAGAATATATGAAAAGTAAAAAAGATCTTAAAATTACAATTCCTAACGTTGATATTGATAGCTTACATTATTCAATTTTTAAATATGAGACAGTTCCTATGATGAAGAATCAATATAAAAATAAAACAAAGGATGAATTACATATTATTTATAATAAATTATGGATTATTGAACGTAATAAGAATCCAGTATATAAAATATAATTTATTTTTTATTTTTAGAAAAATAAATAGTGTATATGTAATAAAGTGCAATTAAAAATATTATAGCACCTACAATTGTTGATATTATACTAACCGTCATTTGAAATCTGTTATAATTTTTAACATCTTTACAATAATCTGAATCATTATTTGCATCACATTTAACACCATATTTCATACCATCGCCTATACTAGCATCGCCACCTGATGTTGCTGTACTACCACCTAAATAACCTAAACCTCCTGCTATTAATCCTTGAGTTGTAGTATCACTACCAGAAGAGCCTCTTGATCCACCTCTTCCACGCATTTTTATTTTAATAAATATAAAAAAATGATTACAATATTATATAAATATACAAATCAAAATGTCAATCATTGCTGAAAATCGTATTAATAAAATTTATCAATATATTGAATCTGGTCCTTATACCATAGAATTTAATTTAGAATTTGGTAAAGGCATAGATTCTACTGTTAATCCTAATGATTCACGTATGGATTATACTACTGATAATAAATTTCTTATTGATGAAGTTGTATTTGATGATGGTGCTAAAAACTATCGTGTTATTGGAACTGAAGCACCTATCGTTTCTAGGATTTCTAATTTGAAGGTTCGTAATACTAATGAACATCCCGATTACACTTACAATTATGGTATTGGTTTTGCTATAGATAAAGAAGAACCTAAGTATCATAACAATATTTCTTCAGAACCTTATAATATTGAACGTGATGGTCGTATGTGGCATATTCGTGCTAATAATAGTAATGTTATCAATCTCGATCAAAACGCTCGTGCTAGGTATCAAATGTATCTTAAAAAAGCTAAAAAAGTTGGTGAAGAACTAACTGAAGAAGAAAAAGAATATGGGGTTGAAGAAACTACTGATAATACTGGGTTGTTTTTCATCACTATTATGGTATGTGAATGTAAAACTTACAAAGAACCTGTGACCCGCTCTATTTCTAAAGGTGCTACTCGTGGTGCTACTCGTGGTGGTACTCGTGGTGGTGATGATTATGATAATGGACGTGTTGGATATGGTAGTGTTGCTACAACTTCATCATCTGTTAGCACTATGGAATATGTAAATAGTCCTAAACTTGTTATTCCGTTTCGTTTCAAAGTCCTTAAGGATAGTGAAATTACTGCTATTATGGGTTCTAAGGATCTTGCTTCTGCTAGGAATGCTGAAGAACTACAAAAAATGTATCAACCTAAAGTATTTTAAGTATTTAATATAGTTTTTTGAAAATCTTTATGTTTAAATCGTAAAGCCTTATCTACATATACAGATAATAATGTATAATCCTTATTTTTATTATTTGAAATATATTGTAATATACAATTAACAATATCTTCTTTTAGTAATTGTTGATCTATTTCTTTGCTATGTATTTCAGCATATTTATTTACTAACTGTTTAGGATCTTCCAATCCATCCAAGTAATTTTGAATATAAGTATCCATTATATTCTATAATATAAAGATTATATTATTATTATTTTATATATGCCTATTAAAACTGTTACAATTTCTAATGAACTATTTCACGGGTTTTCACGAACTATAAATACTACTAATTTTTCATCATTTAAAGGATTAGGATACTATATGAAAACACAACTAATAGCACACTTAGAACTTGCAAATCTTGAATTATTAGTAATTAAAGCAAAAGAACTTGATTTACATTCTCACGATTTTAACTTTTATGCTGAATTGGTTGATAGTAATATAGATAATATTTTTTTATGCCATCACTAAATAAAATGAGTGAAGACAATATCATTTACATTGTAAGACTTATATGTCTAATCTTTTTATTAGTTGTTCTATTTTATCAACAAGATATTAATCATAAAATTAAAGAACCTATTATTCAAATCATAATTGCACTTATAGTTATCTTTGTATTCATCTTTATTGATCCATTATCTGGTTTTTTTATTGCTTGTACTGTATTTGTAGTTTACTATAAGTTTTATGTTAAAACTGATATTCGTTTAGCACCAAAAGATACTACGTATAAAAAAAATAGTATACCATATGGAAGTTATATTACGGCAGATCATTTAAATATGGCACAAAATAACACTATTGAACAACCTTCTGAATTTGAACTTAGTAAAATGCAAATATTTAATAACCCTAATCCTGGACAAATTATGCCTGGTTATGAAAAACCTTTTGATGATTATTGATAATTTTGCTGTTGTGAATAAATAACCGGTTGCGGTTTATATACAGGTACATTTGTAAAAAAAGATTTTATTGTAAAAAATATCGTTATTACCAGTGTTATAAATACTGCAGTTATATCTAATCCTAAATTAATATTGTATTCTGCTACACTATAATCAGATCTATTTAAAAATGTATATAATAAACTTATTGTTGCATATGTTAAAAATAGAACACCTAGATATCCTATAAATGCTTCATATGATTTATAATATGTATATACTCCTATTATACCAACAACAACTGCAGTAATACATACAATTATTATAATTACTATATCAGTTATTTCGTGTTTTTCACTAAAAATCATACTTTTGTATTATATATAATATTAAATATAATAGCAAATACTTAATATATATCTTATATTCTTCAACATAAGATATATTAATATTTTTAAGTATATCTTCCATTTGATTTGATTGTATCCCTATTATTGCTATGATCATAACAAAGGTTAGTATCACTATTTTTTTATCATAGAAAGTATTTATAAAACTACTTTCTGTTTTAACCGGATAATTGTATTGTGGTTGTATTGGTTGTTGTATTGCTTGTTGCTGTTGTTGTTGTATTGGTTGTTTAGAAGCATTTTCTGCCATATTACCTAATATTTCTTGGACAATTGGATCTTGAATATCATCATTTGGTTTTACATTGTTTGTAACAGGAATACTATTTATTGGAGTTGTCATTTGATTACTCATTTTACAAAAAATATTTATATTTTTTTAGGTTTATTTAACACACTAAAAGGTTCGTAAATTGGTAATTCTTTACCATTGCATTTTTCAGGTATAGCTTTATTCTTATAACATATACCATTCAATTTATATGTTTTACCATCTTCTTTATGTATATTTGGTGATACATATCTTACACAATTCTTACATACTGGTTTTAATATCATAGCTAATCCTAGACCTAATACAACACTAATAATTATATTTCCTTCTTTTGTATATAACAATTTATTTATTATCTCTTTCATAATTTCTTTACTAGTATTAAATATTATTATGAATAAGAATTTTATTCTTTTAGCTATCAGTATTTTTATATTTTTTGCTGTAATATTTAGTATTATATATATAGCTATTAATAATTCTGGTAATAAAAAAACTACTACTAAAATTAATGAAAATGAATTAGAAAAAGCTGTTGAAGAATCTACATCTATTTACGATGAATATTCAAGTAATCCTAATTATAATTTAATTAATGTTGAATATCAAATTGTAGGAACGTTATCTTCTTTACAAGCAGAACCTGAAACTATTATTTTACCATTATATGGCAAAAGAGTTAAATCTTATAGATGGAAATACTATACATTAGTAAATGGTCTTAAAATTGATATAAAAAAAGAAAGAAATAATTCATTAGAATCTTGTATGAAAGAATGTGAATCTATTTCTGATGAAGAAATTGTTAAAGTTCCTGCTTATACAAATACTGATTTTAAAGCCCAACTTTATGATTACGAACCTCCTTTTTAAGTTCATCTATTTCCTTATATAAATCTTTGAAACATTCCACAAATAAACCTGCTAAATTATTATATAATACTCGCATTTTACCATCGTGCTTTTTAACAATCACTTCTGGTATTACTTTTTCTATTTCTTGTGCTATTAAACCACAATATCTTCTATTATCATTAGTATCATTACGTTGAAATGTATAACCATTTAATTGTTCTACTTTATATCGCACGTCCTCCATTTTTTCTAAATTATATTTGTAAGAAATATCTGAATCAGTAGATACATCGTGTGTCGCATATACTGAACCACCTACTGTTAATACATTACTATTTATACTTTCTAAGGTGAAATCATCTGGATATCCTACTAATAATTTACGAATATGTGTTAAATATTCTTCAGTAGCTGCACCATCATTATTTATATTTGAATAATGTGCAAATTCTTTATCCTTTATATTACTATTACCGTCTTTTCCTATAAAAATATTTTTGGTTAAAAACACCTCACTGCCTAATGTTGCCCATTCAGTTGTTATAGTTCTATTATTATGATCAGCTGATGGTTTTAAATAATATGCGGATGTTGGGGTAATATTACAAGAATTGTCTGGTAATATTATTTTATACGAATTTTCTATTGTTAGATTACTATTCAATTCTATATCCATATACGATGATATATTACACCCTCCTCGATTAAACGCACATAAACGCACCGTTGTATTTACAATTAAACCATTTATATTTGATATATTACTATCAGTATTATTAATAACATTTGATAAACTCGTTTTATCTATGTTAATACCTACTAAACCTGTATGTTTATATGGGTCTATTTTATTTTCAACGAGTATTAGAAACTCATTATGATAATCGCTATTATCAACATCGTAAAAATTATTTATTACAGATTGCGTATAATACAGATTACAATTCATTAAATGTAATGAATGATATACAGAAGGTGTATTCTTTAATAAACTATAAGTTGCATAATCAACAGCAGGTAATGGAACATCAGTATTAAATAATCCAAATTTTAACATATGATTTTCAAGCAAATTAGAATCATCTATGTTCTCATTTATATGACATACGGCATATGGTATGGTATCCGCTGTTGCTGATAAGTTATAATAATCTTTAATACTTGGTTGATCTTCATTTATTATCAGTTTTGTGCGAATTTTATCATCCTCATTAAAATAATCATTCCATCTTATACTATTATTTATTGATAAAGTATTTACAATATTAAAATTAATATTATCACCACTATATAATATATTACTATTGTTTTTTGCATATTCTATATGAAACTTTAGATCTTTAATTATAAAAGGTAAGCTGTTATTAGTAGAGTCTTTAAGAGCAATACGATATCTTGAATATTTTTTATTACTATGTATATTTTGTATCTTATATTGATTTACGGTTTTTTTATCTTCAAATGTTATATGTTGTATTAATTCCCATTCATTATCATATCCAATTATAGCAAAATTATTTAAATAATTTTTAGCAGTGTATGTATATAAAGATGGTATATCTTCAATTTCAAGTACTCGATCTATATCAGTAATAATTTTGGCATAATAACTATTCAATAAATTACTATAATCTTGAAATTCTATATCATAAAAAGATATTTGTTTTAATAATACTTTTTCAGGAACTTCATATTCATAATAATCATAATAATTACTTGAATAGTCATTATTACTGTAAAATAATTGTCGTGGTCTACTATTTTCGATTGTTTCAGGATCATTATTTGGAGATACTAAAGTTACAGAACGACTTGCTTCTTGGGTTTTATTATTAAAATTACCAAATCTAGAACTTATATATAAATTAAGTTTTGCATTTAAATCAAGAAATTGTATTTTTAAATTACAATCAAAACTCCCTATTGAATACAAACTATTAACATATTTTGATTTAATCACATCTACTGTTCCTGAAGCTTCTGGTTTAAGCACAAAATTAAACGGATGTCTTATATAATACGGTTTATTATTATTATTACTATATGTCAATGTAAAAGCATCATAGTCTGTATTAAAACTAATTGTATATGCTTCATCTTTATTAATCTTTGGTTCGTATGATAACATATCAATTACATAATCTTGTATTATTTTACCATCTAAATGTGTAAATTTATCTATATCATTATTCCATTTTAATGTATTTGAATTAATATTTATTTCTCCTTTTACTTCTAAATTACTTAATATTGTTAGATTAGATGTTATTTCCAAATTATCTACTTTATTCTCTTTGTATATAATACCATTTGAATGTTTCATTAATGTATCAGTATCATCTAGTTCTAGATCTGCTAAGTTTAATAAATATTTAATATTTACATTAGAATCATATTCTACTTTAATTTCTGATTCGTCACTATCTTTAAAATAAACATATGGTATATATTTAGTATCCAAATTTGATCTTATATTTGATCTTATATTTTCTATTCTTGCAGGATTAAAAGTATTATCAAGACTTTTTAGCATTGTATAATCATATTCATCAACAAAAAAACCATTCACAATACTAGATTGTATACTATCATTAGTGCTAATAATGTCATTTACTGTTTTTATTACATTGTCTTGTGATACAACATCGGTATATATAACATTATTAAGAATTAATCTATCTACTGTTAATGTATTTACATTTTGAATACTATTATTAGACATATCAATATCATATTCATTTATTAATCTTTCATTTGTTGTGAATAATTGTATTCCATTAAATCTCATTGCTAATCTATAATCATCACTTAATTTAAAAACTTCATCTGTATTTGTTGACTGTGTAGCAGTCATCTCAATTTTTTCATTTTCAAAATAATTACTACTAATTAATACAGATTTTACTTGTATTATTAATTTGTCTGATACAAAAGATTTATCATTAATAGCATATTGAGTTATAAATTCACCATAATTATCAAAAGTTTTTTCATAAAACAAATATGCATTTTTATTAAAAACTTGATAAAACTTTAGTTTATGTGGAAAAACACCTGTGTTATTAAGAGTATTAAAACCATAAAACTGATATCCTGATACATTATTTTTATTAGTAAAATTAATATGTAATAATGCACCATTTAAATTTGCTTTTTCAATTATTGCTAAAGTATTATCATAAAAAGTATAATCATCTAATATGTCTTCCTTTTGCGCAGTTGTCAATCTATTATTATATGTATTTGTTGCAATATATTCAATATATACAGCATCTTCTCCAAGATAATTTGATAAATCAAAATAATGTTTAGAATATGCTGTAACTGATAAGGTTTCGGTAATAAGAGAATTTGCAACACTTGGAAAATATATACCATTTATATCATTTTGATTTCCATATTTACCTTGAATTATATTAGAATGACTATTTGAAATACTTTTATGAATATAATTATTTTCATCAATCCTAGTTATATCTTTTAATTCCAATGTATTATATTCAGTTATTATTTCATTAGAACTTACATAATTAATTGTAAAATTATGATCTCTATTATGTATATCTATTTTGATATTACTTTCGTTATTTTGCAATTTTAATAAATATTCATTGTCTATATTAGATCCAAATATACTATAATTACTATAATGCTCCATTATTTAACTCTTTATTTAGTTTATTATAACTACCTATATATATTTTATCTTTAAACACAAATGGATATTTTGTTGCTTCTTTCGGTTTTATTTCTTCTAATTGTTCCTCTGTTAATGTTTCGATCTTTATAACTGTATAATCTATAAAATAATCATTTAATAATTCATTTACCATATCACAAAATAAACAATCTTTTTTACTTATTATTACATAATCGGTTTTAGCATTTTGAATTAGATCCATTTTTTATTTCTTTACGTAATTCTTTTATACCTTCTATCAATAATCCTATCATATTACCATATTGTATTCCCATTATATCACTATCTACTACAACTTCAGGTATTACTTCTTTCACATCTTGAGCTATTAAACCTATTTCATTCGATTTTGATAATTTATTAAAATATGATACACCATCTAATCTATCTATTTTATCTAAAGCATTCTCAATTATATTTATATTA